>PVMK01118021.1_pt1 | contig 82029 bp, 62 predicted proteins | sample 1853481 | NCBI WGS metagenome assembly PVMK01 (sample SAMN08533507, study PRJNA380276) | Marine sediment metagenome, whole genome shotgun sequencing project.
TACACAGAATAAAACAATGGATAGCTAACAAGAACTATAATAAATATCTCCAATATTGATCTTATAATTACTCTATTCTTCAATTATCATACACGCTGTTTTTGTTTTTAACTCGAAAATTATTCTTAGAAAATAACATAATTGTAACTTTTAACAATCAATTCATTGTAATTCCTTTGAATTACAAAAAATAGTCACCGATCAATTTACTCTAAACGAATTTCTCCATCATCTAATTTCTTTCTCCCAATTTTCAAGTATTTTCCTAATTAATTCCTCATCATCTGGTAATAACCCTGCCGGAATTAATCGTGGAACCAAATCACGTAGGTCGGGTGCTTTTTTAAATACTTCTGCGAATATTGGTAATGCCTCATCAACTCTATTCACACTTGCCAAGCTAACCGCTGTCCAAAATGGCAATTCAGGATTTTCAGGATAATATTCAGCTGCTAAATTATATTCCTCAAGTGCTTTATCAATTTCTCCGGTTTCAATATATAAATCGCCCGCGTTGGCATGTTGATAAGCTCTGCTTACTCGAATTAATCTTTTCATCTCTTTAATCGGTTCAGGGTGATCTTCAATGCGTAAATCAAATACTTTATCTTTCCAATCAATTCCAGTTGGTTCGCCTGTTGTAACCACAATTGCTGCCGATTGTTTTCCACGAATATCTCCACCCTCTTTTTGCGCCGCTTCTAGAGCTGCCATAAGCCGGTCAACCAACTCACCTTTAGTTGTTTCATAGGCTCTTACCATGGCCGTCGGTACAGTTGCCGATGCCATAAGATTCGCCTGCACTGTATACCCCTTACCAATAATATGTCCGGCGTACTGGATACAATTTTCTCCGGTGAATGCATCGGCATTGCCGCTTGCATCAACCATGCCAACTTGCCGTACCGCACGATTCTCATCGTCCTCCACAAGAAGTTTTAAAGCATCCTCTGCAGAAAAACCTTTTCCCATTAACTTTAATCCGTTTGGTCCATATTCCACTTTTACAAAAGATTGCGTCGCCACAGCTCCAACCCCTGCCTTTACCCATGGTACTAACGATCCGACGGAAAACCAATGGCTTTGCACAGCCACGCCAAGCTGACCCGTTTCTTCATCGTACGCAACAATTGAATAAGTAGAAACCGGCATGGATTGATACTCTTGAGCTATTGCAAAATTTTGGAGTAAAAATAATAAGATAATAACGCATGTAATTTTTTTCATAACTTCCTCATTAGATTAATTGAATTCTTCCCAATTGGACAATATTCTAGTTAATTTACTAAATAATTTAATTGTAAAAACAAGGAAGCTTCCAATGTTTTCAAAGCAATTTCAGTATTCTTTCACAATTACTATAATGTTAATTATTTCATTATTTGTATTTTCATTTAAATCTCCCTCCAATGAAACAAAGAACAATGAACCCGAAAATTATCTTATAATCATCTCTTTTGATGGTTTTAGGTGGGACTACATGGATAAAACCGATACACCAAACTTAGATCAATTAGTTGCCAGCGGCGTAAAAGCCGATGCGTTAATTCCGTCTTTTCCATCTAAAACATTCCCAAATCATTATACTATCGTTACCGGACTATATCCTGAGAATCATGGAATTGTGGCCAATACAATGTACGACCCTGTTTTTGATGCGACATTCAGCCTTGGCAATAGAGAGGAAGTGCGGAACGGTCGGTGGTGGGGCGGAGAACCAATTTGGGTAACTGCTGAAAATCATGGATTAAAGACGTTATGTAATTTTTGGCCCGGCTCAGAAGCCGAAATCAATGGCGTTAGGCCGGCATATTGGATAACATATGATGGTAATGTACCGAACGATGAGCGTGTTGAGACAGTATTCCGATATCTTGATAAACCCGCTAAAGATCGACCATCATTTTATACAATTTATTTTAGCGACACCGATGATTATGGTCATCTCGGCGGTCCCGATTCTTCATCTATTAATATCGCAATACGAGAATGCGATGCACGTATAGGACAATTGGTTGCCGGACTCGAACAACGCAATTTATTTGATAAAGTAAATATAATAATTGTATCCGATCATGGAATGGCACAGTTAAGCCAAGAAAGATTAGTATTTCTTGATGACTATTTAGATCCGACAAATTTGAATATGCCTAATTGGTCACCCGTAATGGACATTTGGTGCGAGGAAGCAGAAGTTGATTCAATCTTCAATTTAATTAATGGAAAACATCTCAATTTTTCTGTTTATAAAAAACAAGATATTCCCGAGCGATTACACTTTTCAGAGAATAGAAGAATTGCCCCAATAATTGGGATCATGGATAATGGATGGACGTTGACAAGTCGAGATTATTTCGCGTCTCATCAATCATATTATACTGGCGGAACACACGGTTATGTTCCCGCACACTCTGATATGCATGCTTTTTTCTTAGCTCACGGTCCTGCATTTAAATCCGGAATAGCAGTTCCTGCTATTGAAAATATACAGCTTTATAATTTAATGGCGAAGGTATTAGAGATTGATCCTTCACCAAACAATGGAGATTTTTCTAAAATATCAAGTGTTTTAAAATAAACATCATTTTTAAATAAACTATATTTGTAATAAAATTCCACACCCACTAACTTACCGACCGGTAAGTAATCATATTATGGCAAAAATAGAATCAGTTAAAGCAACCATTTTAAAAGAAGCTGCATCATTATTCTCCGAACAGGGCTATGAGCGTACATCAATGCGCGCGATTGCAGAAAGAACCGGCGTATCAAAACCGGCCATTTATTACCATTTTGCAAATAAACAATCTTTATTTGAAGAATTGATAAACACCTCCTTTGAGATATCAAAACAACGCATGGAGGAAATCGCCAATTCAGACCGAGATCCAATTCAGCAGTTAAAAGATTTAACGATCGCAAGTTTTAAATCAACTAAAGAAAACCCTGAAATGATGCGCTTCATTTATGATTTAACAGCTGGCAATATCCATAAAACCATAGACCTTGATCATAAGCAGGTATTCAGCAAACATCAACAATGGTTCAGTCAAATTATTAATAACGGTAAGCGACTAGAACTTTTAAATCAAGATTTAGATGATATTGATTTCACGATGATATATATAGGAACAATCAATATGTATATAATGAGCTATCTGAAGGGTTACACAAAGGAGTTGAGCGATCAAAAAGCTGAACAACTTGTTGATCTTTTATTAAATGGTATAAAGAAATAAAAATTTGGAGTTGTGTAGATGAAAAAACAAAAAATATTTCTATCGGTATTATTGCTTTTATTTTTTTCAATCAATTCTTTAGTCGCCCAAACCTTAGAATTAGATATAAATAAAGCGCAAAAGATCGCATTAGAAAACAATATTCAATATAAACTTGCAAAAGAAGCTTTATCCAAAGCCAAAGCTCAAGTAACTATGGCTCGCGGTGGCATGCTTCCATCACTCAGCGCATTTTCACAATATCAAAGAGCTTGGGATTTGCCTACAGTAATTTTTGATGATCCATTTAGTGCTGGTAAAATTGAATTTAAAATGGGAACAGAACATTCATTGGTTTATGGATTAAGCTTTCAACAACCAATTTTCTTGGGTGGGGCTATTTGGAATAGTTATAAAATGGCAAAACATGGCTATACTATCACCGAAGCCTCGCTCGAATCGACCAGGCAAAGTGTACTATTACAATCAACCTCTGCTTACTATGGTCTGTTATTTTCAAAATCAGTAGTACGGGTCATGGAACAAGCATACGAAACAGCCCAAGAAAATCTTGATCAGGTAAATAAGATTCGCTCTGTTGGTCAGGCTTCCGATTTTGACGTCCTGCGCGCTGAGGTGCAACTGGCCAATTTAAAACCAACTTTGACTTCGGCAAAAAACAACTCGACGTTAGCAGAATCCCAATTATCAATGATTCTTGGATTAGATAACAATCCAAAGATAATTACTTTAGATAGTTTGACTTTTGCGCCGCATGATTTCAGTGGACTTACAGTTGAAGATTTAAATAGTCGTGCTTTACAAAATCGACCTGACATCAAAATTATGGACGAACAAAAAAGAATCATGCAAAGACGGGTAACATTGGCGCGTTCAGCTATATTGCCAAGTCTGGTTTTCGGTACCAATTATCAATTTCAGGGACAGCGTGACGATTTGGATTTCACCGGTGATGATTTTTTCAAAGCTTTCAATTCCTCCATTAGTTTGAGTGTGCCATTATTTACCGGATTCCAAAAGACTGCAAATATTCAGCAGGCAAAAGCTGGAGTTCGAGAAGCCGGCTACCAAATTGATGCCTTATATCAAGCTGTAAATCTAGAAATTGAAACCGCTTATCTGGCGATAACCGAGAAAGAACAATCAGTTGCTACACAATCAAAAATTATTGACCAGGCAAAAGAAGCATTGCGTCTAGCTCGATTACGGTATGCCGAAGGACTTAGTACTCAGCTAGACCTTATGTATGCTGAAGGCGCCCTTAATCAGGCACGTATGAATTATCAGCAATCATTATTTGATTATAATATTGCCATTGCTCAATTAAAAAAAGCATTAAATGAATTATAGGAGAAAAAAGATGAAATATTTATTTAAAACATTTCCAATCATTTTATTATCATTATTAATTATCAATTGTAGTGGCAAGAATAAATCTGAAACAGAGAAAACAACCGCTATTGCCGTTGCAACTGAAGAAGTAAAGAACCAAGACATTCAAGGAGTATTAGAATTTTTTGGGAATGTCAGCGGAGATCAGTCGGTAAAAGTATTTTCAACAGTACCAAATCGCGTGACAAATATCTACGTTGATATTGGAGACCGGGTAAGCAGGGGACAGCTGTTGGCTACAATTAACGCCGATAAAATTTCGGATGCAGTCACTCAGGCAGAAGCCGGATTGGAAGCAACGACATCTCAATACAATACGACCGAAGCAGAATTTCAACGCGTACAAAAATTGTACGATGAAAACGTTGTGAGCCAATCGCATTATGATGCAGTAAAGACACAAAGAGACGCATCGAAATCTGCAGTTAAGCAAATGGAAGCTGCCCTTTCCGTAGCTCGTAGCCAATATCAAGATACTCGTATTGCATCGCCTATTTCAGGTGTGATTTCCATGAAAAATTATGAATTAGGTGACATGGCAGCACCACAAACACCATTTTTTGAAGTCGTTGATATGGATCCGGTAAAAGTTTCCATAAATGTAATCGAAAAGTATCTTGGCTTAATTAAACAGGGATTAATTGCAAATATCGAAGTAAATAGTTATCCGAATGAAAAATTTGTTGGAAAAGTTACTCTTGTAAATCCCACGCTGGACGCAATGACGCGCACGGCCCGTGTTGAAATAAAAATAAACAATAAAGACCTTAGGCTAAAGCCCGGAATGTTTGCAAATGTTGAAGTCATTACTAAAGAGAAAACAAATGTACCCGTTATACCAAATTATGCTATAATTGAAAAAACTGCTTTGGATTACTCGGGAGGAAAAATCACTACAGGAAAAGTTACAATTGAAAAATTTGTATATACCGTACACGATAGCATAGCTGTGAAGCGACAAGTGGAAACCGGAATAGCAAACAATAACCTCGTTGAAATCACATCCGGCTTGAAAGCTGGTGATATAATCGTGACGCAGGGCCAACATGTTTTACTCGATTCGTCTTTAGTTAAGACTGTCAACAAATAGTATTTTAAGGAAAACTTATGATTTTATCTAAACTTGCCATAAAAAGAGGGATTACCTTTACCATGGTATATCTAATGGCCATTGGTTTTGGATTATTCGGATTATCAGGATTAAAGTTGGATTTATATCCGAATATCACATTCCCCGTTATTGCTGTTATGTCTCAGTATGAGGGCGTAGGTCCCGAGGATATTGAAGAGGTATTGACACGCCCACTGGAACAATCGGTAACCGCCGTAGAAAATGTTGAAAAGATCACATCGCGCTCAGGTGCTGGAACCTCTGTTATTATAATGGAATTCGATTGGGGTTCAGATATGGAGAAGGCGGAAAATGATGTACGCACAAATATCGATTTTGTTAGAGACTACTTGCCTGAAGGTGCAACAGATCCGATCACTTTTGCTTTTAATCCCGCCATGCAACCAATTTTATATCTCGCTGCAAGCTCAGACCAGCTTGGCATGGCAGAACTACGAAGATTAATAGAAGAGCAGGTATCACCACTTCTTGAGCGTATACCGGGTGTGGCAAGTACAGACATACAGGGCGGACTTGAACGACAAATTCGCGTATTGATTAATCCGCATGCTTTGGCTGCTCAAGGTTTCTCGATACAACAAATCGTACAAATTTTACGAATGGAAAATTTACAGATACCCGGTGGAATAATTGATGAAACAGCAAAGGAATTTTCTGTAAAAACCTATGGACAATACGCAAACGTTGAACAAATAGAGAATACGGTAATTGGTCAAAAGAACGGTGTTCCCGTTTATTTAAAAAATGTGGCCCGTGTTGTAGATGGCTATAAAGAACAACGAATGATATTAAGAAACAACGGTAGCTCTGCATTAATGCTCTACGTGATGAAACAAACTGATGGCAATACGGTTAAGGTTGCCCGAGCTGTTATGGAAAAACTACCAAAAATCGCAGAAAAAATTGGTAATGGCATAAAATTTGAAACTGTTATTGATTTCTCTGAATATATCAATAAATCAATTAGCAATCTCAGCGCGACAGCGATCCAGGCATCTTTACTGGCCTTTCTGGTGCTTTTATTCTTCCTCCGTAATTTCCGCAGTTCAGTAATTGTTGCCATATCAATTCCTGTTTCTGTTATTGTAACATTCTTTGTTATGAATCGTGCCGGAATTACTTTAAATATTATATCTATGGCAGGGTTAGCTCTTGCTGTTGGAATGTTGGTGGATAATTCCATTGTTGTTCTTGAAAATATCTTTCGTTTTAAAGAAAAAGGTGTTCCAATTAGACAAGCTGCAGATGATGGAACATCTCAAGTTTCAAACGCAATTATTGCTGCAACATTAACAACAGTAGCCGTTTTTATACCTATCTTGTTTGTGCCTGGTATTGCTGGAATAATGTTCAATGATATGGCGATCACGATCGTCTTTTCGTTATCTATTTCTCTGTTAGTAGCATTGACTTTGATTCCATTACTGACTTCCAGGTGGCTTACGTCCGAACAAAAACAAATTAAGAATAATTTATTGCGCAAAATATCCGATTCCATCGGTTCCTTTTTAAATAAAATTGATAACGTTTATTTAAAAAGCCTGGATTATTTTATGACACGAAGAAAAACAATGTTAATCGGAATCACTGTGTTATTTATAATAACAATATTGTTGTCGTCTAAAGTCGGGGGCGATTTTCTCGGCAATGCCGACCAATCATTTATTGCTATTAATGTTGAAAGAGAAAGTGGCGCTGGTTTAACATCCACAAATGAGACATTCTTAGCAGTTGAAGAAATGATCAGCCGGAATGTTCCCGAGGCGACTAATGTGTATCTCGCATTTGGAACGGGAGATGTATTTAATGCTATTTTTGGAAACGCAGGATCTAATAAAGGCCAAATAATGGTGTCATTGCCTGATATAAAAGACAGGGATCGTGGGCAATTCGAGATTCAAGACAGTCTAAGAAAATACTTCGGCAATGTTCCCGGTGCAAAAATCAGCTATCAAGATAATAGTGGAATGCCCGGAATGAGCGGTGGCGGAGATATCTCCATTAAAATATTTGGATACGACAGGGCCGTTGCAGCTGCAGTAGGCAACCAAATTGCAGATGCTATGGGACTGGTTGAAGGCGTTGTTGACATTAACAAATCATATGCGAAGCCTAGTCCGGAATATCAAATTTTTCTAGACCGTGATCGAATTTCAGCAATGGGATTAAGCGTAACTCAAGTAGCAATGGTCATTGAATCAAGCATTAAAGGAACTGTTGCAACTGTCTATCGCGAAGGTGGCAAAGAAATTGATGTATTAGTACAACTTGACGAAGGCTATCGTCAATCAGTCACCGACTTGGAAAATATCTATATCACTGCACCAACAGGCGGACAAATTCCGCTAAGCAATTTTGCTAATATTGTATCGGGAGAAAGCGCAACAACAATTGTCAGAGAAGACCAAGAAAGAATGGTCTCAGTGTCTTGCATGGTTTCTGGCTCAGATTTACGTTCTACCAGACAGGCTGTTGTGGAAAAAATTGAAGGACTAGCCTTGCCTCAAGAGTTTCGTTGGGAAATTGGTGGTGCTGCAGAAGATCAAATGGAGTCTTTCGGATATTTGGGATTAGCATTATTGGCTGCTGTATTTTTAGTATATATGGTTATGGCTTCCTTGTTTGAGTCACTACTAAATCCATTTATCATAATTTTCACGATTCCATTGGCATTTATCGGTGTAATATGGGGACTTTTCTTAACCGGAACTACAATGACTATAACGGCCTTAATTGGAGGTATGTTACTTGTTGGAATTGTTGTCAATAATGGAATTGTTTTAATTGATTATATGAACCAGTTGCGCGAGAAGCATGATTATGAATTATGGAAAGCAGTGATGGTCGGGGGTAAGCGCAGATTGCGACCAATTTTATTAACAGCTCTTACTACAATATTCTCAATGATGCCACTTGCTTTGGAACTTGGATCCGGTGCTGAGATTTGGTCACCAATGGCACGTGCCGTCATTGGAGGATTGACAGCTTCTACTTTTTTCACCCTAATAATAATTCCAGTACTTTACTTTACGCTGGAAAGGATGCTTTTGCGTAGAAAAATGAAAAAAGGGGAAATCAAAGAAGTTCCGGTCCGCCGTCCAGAGAATGTAAATGTTTTAGCGCTTGATTAAATAAAGTGATTAATAATAAAAAATCGCCTACCGAAGTTATTGGCAGGCGATTTTTTATTATATACTATTTAAAGTAGCGTATAAGAGATTCCAAGCAACAGAGACTGATTTAGCTGTCTCTTGGTAGAGATATCTTTATCATAAAATATTTTTACGTTGAACTTAACATTGATATATTTTGTTATTTGCGTGGTAATGTCCGTATCCCACCTAACATCAGTTGCATCAAAACCTGTGAAGTTATTGAAAAGATCAATTGTGGAATTAATTAATGTGTTTTCACTAATTTTCTTTGAATATGCTATTATAGATTCCACGCCTGTTTCTATTTTTGTCTTTTCAGTTTCTTCGGTTTCCAAATCATCGGCGAATGGCGATGGATAATCTTTTGTAATTGTTTCCTTAACTGCCGCACCGAAACGAACCGACAACGCGCCCATTGGATTATAAATAAATCCTGCGCTTTGTGTAAAATAACCCGGGTCTAAAAATGCAGATATCTGAATTTTGCCAGTTTCATCATACGCATAGCCGGGGGCAAGTTGCGTTTCGCCCTTAATTGATAAATATGGATCGGGTTGGAATTTCCATAAGTATGTTACTAGGCTTTCGACTCGTATTTCATCCATAGTCTTTTTTGCGTCTGAATCACCTATTTTGGAATTACCGAATGCAACTTTTCCGGTATTGGTCCATGTATATCTATCGCTATTATAAATTAGCTTTCCGCCCAAATCAAACTGGTGGGCCAATGTATTCTCGCCACCCGTTGCCCAATTATCAAAGTGTGCTTGGCTAAAACTAAATGAGGCAACTGCTTCTTTTTGCCAAGTTGTATCTACTGCAGTAGTATCTTGTGCAAATACAAATGTCAACAACAATAATAACCAAACATATTTCCTCATTTTATCCTCAATTGTAATATAAAAGTCGGTAATTTTAAGAATTTTTTTAATGATTGCAAATTTAAATTGTTCAGCACAACCAAATAATATTACTTGTGTCTATAGAGTATAATGTTTGAACTTTTATGAAAGAAATGAATATTAAAACTATTATTATTTGCATTCATTTATTCTCAATTGTGTGGTCTCAAAATGTGATTGAAGGATATGTTTTTAAATCTGTAAATAATGAGCCCCTACACAAAGCTAATGTTATTTTATTAGGCACTAACAATGGTGCGGCAACTAACGCACAGGGATTTTTTCAAATAAACACTGACCAAGATTATCCCATTACTATGTTGGTAAGTCATATAGGATATTTACCGCAACAATTAACGTTAACGGCCCAAGAGGCGATTAAGATACGGCTGTCTCCTGCCGTTTTGCCTGGTGATGATATATCTGTAGTTGGCACAAGATCCAGAGCAAGCCAAGAAGTCTCCGCAGGTTTAGATGTTCTCTCATTAGAAGAAATGGAGCAGGTAGGAGCGAGTGATCTTTCAGATGCCCTAAGAACCCTAAGTAGCATACAAATTGAGCAAGCAGAAGGCGGAAACCAAACCATCAGCATTCGTGGTAGCAATCCTAACGAAGTAGCTGTCTATTTGGACGGAATTCGTTTAAATGATGCAAATACAGGTGTTGCTAATCTCGCAACAATCGATCAAAACGATTTATCCTCAATAGAATTGATCAAGGGCGGCAATACTTCACTATATGGCGCGGGAGCCTTTGGTGGCGTTTTGAATATGAACACTAAAATTCAGACAAATAATTCATTTGAATTGGCTCGCGGATCCGGATTGCTTGATGACGCAAATCAAGATTTAAGCATTAATGCTTCAGGTCATAAAGGAATATTCTCTATAGGCGCCCGATATTCTGGGAAGGCAAGAAGATATCATGGCAGATCTGTTTATACCACCATTTTTAAAAATTTAACTGCTCTTGTAAATCCCGCACTTGGCGAATTGCAACTAAAGGGGTTTGAATTGCAAAATTATTTAAAATTTCCAACTCAGGATGTTATACAAAACGCCAAAACTCAAATGGGTATGATACGTTACTTGGGTTCAATTCTTGGTTCTCCTAATTGGGAATTATTCTTAGGAACAAGGAATTGGAAATGGCATGATGAATTTTTTTCTAACGTGGATAGAGATCTAACGGATATCAATACAACAGGAAGAGTTGGCCATAATTTTATTTCTAAATATTTCAACAGTACTGCTCAACTCGAATATGAAAACCAATCGTTTACTGGAGACAATTTGTATAATTATGATTTATTCTCCGCTCGAGAATTTGGAGAAATTGAACGGCAATTATACGGTGTCGCAACTTCTACACAGTGGCTAAGCAACATTGAAAATAGCGCGATAGACAATATTCGGTGGGAGCTTGGTTTTCGATTAGATTATAATAAAACAGTTCAAACACAGCAGTCTGATAGTCTTGCTAATTTAAATTATCTAATACCCGCTAATATTGATACTACATTTAATGATATTATTAGAAGTTTTAAGGTTGGGGTTAATACTCGGGGGGGGAATGCAAATCTAAAATATAATTTCTATTTTAACCAGGGTAGAAGTAAAAGACTTCCTACACCAAACGATATTTTTCTATATCATAATGCTAATCCTTATGCATTAAAATCAACTCCTTTAACTGAAAGTTTGCTGTCAACCGAATTTGGCTTTGAAATCAATCAAGAAATGTTTCAAACCATACCTTATTTTTCTAATATTGCAATTTCTGGGAATATATTTATCAATAATTATTCTGATAAAATTGCATACCAATACTCCGAAGACTTCCCACCAGTACCCTACAATGTCGACTTATCACGAACTTCCGGTTTTGAAATTGGTATGGGTTCTTCCTTTTGGAACAATCAACTTAATTTTCAAATTGGATACCAAAAAATCAATCTTGATAATCCTCTGATTTATCCTAATAAACCAGAATCTCGGTTTACTTTTCATGGTGATATTGGGTATAAATGGTTTTTCTTGGGCTACGATCACTTAATAGATGGTAAAAAATTTGTTGTATATAACGGCTTCGTTGGTAATACTTATCAAGGACAAGAGACTGCAAATCTTACGCTAATATTCCGGAAAAAGGTATGGAAAGTTGATGCATCTTTACACTATGTAATTCATAATTTATACTCTACTGAACCCGTATTTGCCGATCCCGATATTCACAGCATTACTCCATATGACTTTTTTGATGTACATCGTGAAATTATAACTTTAAAAATTTCGTTATGAAGTTTAATAAATTTATTCTAATAAGTACACTTTGTTTTACGGTATGGTTTTGCAAATCTCCCTTTGATACCGATACTTCATCAGACAATTTATTTACTTTAACTACTGAGTTTGATCAAAATCAAAAAATTATAGATACTTTAACAGTAAAATTAAGTTGGGATGAAATCACAATAGAAAATTTTAAAGCAATAAAAATAACCCGTTTAAATGAAAATCGAGAACCAAGTTCTTATCTTCCCGGGGCTACAGAAAACGGTTGGATTACAATTGCAACAATAGAAAATGAATTCACAACATCATATATTGATAAAGTTGACGATGACGAAACCTTCCTTTATCGAATTGACTTTTATAATACAGATAATAATTATCGCAGGGCTGAAACTTCAATAACAATACGTCCGACTACTCATTTAACTATCCCCGATGATTATATTGATGTAAAAACTGCCGTTGAGTCATATATTATTGACGATGGTGATTCTGTCCTTTTAAAACAGGGAGAGCACCACACCTTTGCATTCTCTTTTTTAGATAAAAACATACATTTAATTGGATTAAACGGTGCTCGGCAAACACAACTAATATGGCTGCCAACGTTAACAGAAAGCGAAAAAATGATCCACGACAGCACATTTATTAAAATGACGGGTGGTACTATAAAAGGATTAACAATTAAAGGTGGTGAAGCATATTATGGGGGTGGCGTTTATACCTCTGGCAATTCTACAATCCAACAATGCATAATTACCGAGAATTATGCAGGAATACTGTATAACGGCGGGCTTGGAGGTGGATTGTATTTAACAGGGAACAGTAACATATCAAATTGTATTATTAGCAACAATAATGCTGACGATTTTGGTGGTGGTGTATATGTAGCTCATGCAGCATCTTCAATTAGTATTACTAATTGTACTTTTTGGGATAACAATTTGTTTAGTGAATCTCCAGACGTTTCTATAGAAAATTCAATTTTTAATGCAGTATATAGTGGAATCGATATTCATTCAAATCCCCTGCCAACTGTGAAGTATTCATATGCTGGGACATATTGGAACATACAAGACACGACAAATATTTCCGGCGAATTATTATTAGGAGAATATTTTCACCTATTGCCAGGATCAGTTTGCATTGACTCCGGTAATCCTGACCCCGTTTTTAATGACCCTGATAATTCACGGAATGATATGGGTGCATTTGGTGGACCGTTAGGAAATTGGAACTAAAATGATTCAAAGGTTTCAAATCCTATGCATTTTAATTGTTTTGGCGGGGTGCAATATTTTTGATAGCCCCACAAAACCCAACCATAATGATTTACTTGAACTATCAATCAACTATAATAATGAGCGGATAACCAATTCAATACTTATCTCATTAAATTGGTCAGAAATTACTATCGAAGATTTTAAGGAGATCAAAATTACACGCCTAAATGAGCACCGCGATCCTGATTCTTACCTACCAGGGGAGGCAGAAGGGGGTTGGATTACATTAATAACAATTATCAATGAATTTGCAACTTCTTGGGTTGATACTATTTACGATGATGCTCCTTTTCGGTATCGTGTTGATTATTATAATAAATCCGGTAATTATCGCAGAGGAGAAGCTACTGTTTCCATTCGGTCGACTTCTCACCTCACAATTCCAACCGACGTAGAAAGTATAAAATCAGCGGTGGAGTCTGTTATTATTGACTCTGGTGATACTGTTTTTGTTCAGCCGGGAATATATGAAGAACATTCTTTTACTTTCGGTGATAAAGAACTATCATTAATCGGTATCGCAGGCGCAGGACAGACTGCATTAAAATGGATTGTACGGAAGTCTGACGTTGAAACCCTAATTGACACTTCTTTCATATCCATTCAAGCAGGATTAGTACAGGGATTAGGCATCATAGATGGTCACTGTCTGCACGGCGGTGGAATAAATGCAAAAGGCAACGCAACAATCAAACAATGTATAATCCGTAACAATATAGCAAGTCATATTGAATTGGGTGGAGCTTGGTATCCAGATGCTGGATATGGTGGAGGTTTGTATTTGTCTGGCAATGTTAAAGTTGAAAATTGTATTATTGATAGCAACCGCGCCACAAGAGAAGGCACAGGAATATTTATTGATCAATTTGCAAACAATGTTAAAATTATAAATTGTGTATTAAATGCTAATGATCTCCATAGCGAATCATCAAATGTATCAATTGAAAATACCATAATAACCGGAATTTCGCCTTCGATAAGCACTGCTTCTGTACTTCCTGTTGCCATAAATTATTCTCATATGGGCGAACAATGGATAGGACAATACCCAACAAATATAATCGGCGAGCTACTGTTTGAAAGATTAACAGTCGGCGTCCGCTATCATCTACTTCCAGGATCAGTTTGCATTGATGCCGGAAATCCTGACCCCGTTTTTAACGATCCCGATGGCACTCGCAATGATATTGGGGTTTATGGTGGTCCATTAGGTGGTTGGTAAAAATATATATATTAAATAGAACAATAATATTGAATGTTTTTTAAATAATGTCTCCGATTTCATTGTCTTTTTAACGTGCAGTTTAATATAATAAAAAACCCCCGCAAAGCAGGGGTTTTTATTCATTTATCTATTGAATTTCTACCGGCTGTAGCCAATGCCTATTGCAATATCAAGTGCTGTTTTGTCATAAGTTTCGTTACCGATTATCATTCCTCTGTAATCTACGCCACTATTGGATAAATCGTCGTAGAAAGTATTTGACACACCAAATGAAAGATACAGGTTTTTATTTATAAAATATCTTCCGCCTGCGCCAATTGTACTTGTTGTAAAGGTATGGCTTAGATCAGAATTATATGGTTTTAATGCACCACTATTTATGGTTCTCAAAAATCCGGCACTTAGTTGTAAGGCTTCACTCACTGCAAAATCAAAACCACCGCCCATTTCCATGCCATTTTCAAGGAATTCTTCTTTGCCGCTCCAGTCTACTCCTGTATTGAAATAATAATTAATGTCAGCAACGAGACGTAAGCTTGGCATTACTTTAAAACCAATTCCTACACCTAACATAGCCGGCATATCAGCACCGGTTTCATCGCCATCCGGGAATAAACCGGAACCATCAACTTTTGTTTCGTTGGTTAGGGTCATGGCCGCTTTTCCTTCATATCTGATGCCTATATCCAAATCTTCCGTCGGTGAAAGATATAGTCCGAAAATTGGGGCAAATCCTGAACCGGTTTGCTTTGCATCAACTTCAATATCCGCAGTTGCCGCTGCATTGGCTGCCATAGAAGCTGAGCCTGCGGTATATGACGCGGCAGCTCCCAGTGCATATTGCTGTGCAATTACAGGAGTCATTGTTGCAGAATCAAAAGGTATGCCAAGTTGTGCAAAACCAGAAGCAATAGCATCAACTGTAGCCTGATCGACCATTTGAGCGCCAAGTAGCTGATCAAAGGTAAAGCCTCCGGCTCCGCCATCAATAAATGGTTGTAATTGAGCTGCTCCCGCTGTTGCACCAGCAGCTCCGGCAGCCATAACTCCAGAAGCCATAGTTAAGAATGCCGGGGCTGAAACCATACTGCCATTGGCTCCGAAGCGTGCGTCATTAGGATTAATCATGATATCTCTAATATATCCCTCATAGGTGTTTGTAGCAGAAAAATAGCGCGCACCGCCAGCAACAGAAACCATATCATTAATCTTGTACGATACAACCGCCTGTCCACCTAAATATGTAGAAGAACCATCAAAGGCAACGTCCAGGCTATATTGTGTTGTATTAACTCCAGCTGCCGTTAACCCTGCTGGCAACAATGATATCGGAACTTCAAAGGATGGTAATCCATCATCAAAAACTGCGGTTCCGCCACCACCTATTGGAGTAAATCCCGCACCAATTGCGAGGTTACCTGTTTTATAAGCAATGTAAAAGTTTGGGAAAACCGGCACAAATGTTTCCCCTAAAAATGTATCGCTATTTAATGTTGGTACGTCGCTTTTTATGGTTCTATCTTGTAATACTGTTTGGCTGCTCAAATAGAAATGCAAGCCATCGTTCAAGCGTGTTAATCCGGCTGGATTGAAGTACACAGCATCAACGTCGGTAGAAGCATTACGGTTCATCAGCCGTATAAAATCTGCGCTTTGGTTTGTATTGGTTACTATACCGCCTGCAAAAGCAAATCCGACTAATAGTAAGCCAACAACAAAAATGGTATCTATTTTTTTCATTTTCTTTATCCTCTTATATTTATAAATAAATCCTTTTATCCTAATTAATGTCTCTCCTGGAAACATAAAAGGCTAAGAAATATAAATATTTGGACCTTTAATAGCAAAGATAAAATGTTTTTTAAGTTCCTCTGAAAATATTGGCAATTGTCTATTTTGATACTTTGAAATATTCCTTATGTTATAGTAACCTTACTTACTTCATTTGAATAAATATTTGTGATTTTCAAAGCGCCACTAATCCTACTGCCCACGGAAAATCAATCCCGATGAAAACTCCTACACAAAAGATTTCTGTTATTGTTGGCGCCCAATGGGGCGATGAGGGTAAAGGGAAAATTACCGATTTTTTCGCAGGCGAGGCCGATTATGTTGTCCGCTTTCAGGGTGGCAACAATGCCGGACACACTGTAATTGTAAATGATGAAATTTTTAAATTACACCTAATTCCCTCCGGAGTATTATACTCAAAACCTATAAGTGTAATCGGAAATGGCGTGGTGGTTGATCCAAAAGTCTTACTGACAGAAATAGCCGGTCTGCAGAAACGTGGAGTCGATCCAAACCTATTAGTAAGCGACCGTGCCCATGTTATTATGCCCTATCATATTGATATGGACGTCGCAATTACTGAACACCAAGGAAAGCTCGCGGCGGGGAGTACCAAGCGCGGAATTGCACCGGTGTATGCCGATAAAATGTATCGCCATGGAATACGAATGATAGATTTACTCGAACCGGAAATCTTTCGCGAAAAACTAGAAAAATCCTATTTGTTCAATAAAAATCTAGCAGAAAAAGCGCTCGGCGGTAAAATCAGTTCATCCATAGAATCGATATATAACGATTATTTAGGATATGGCAACCAGCTTACAAAATATATCGCTGATATCTCTGCAATTCTTTACAATGCCAAAAAGGCTGGTAAATCAATTTTGTTTGAAGGCGCACAAGGTATTAGTCTTGACGTAGACCACGGAATTTACCCACATACTACCAGCAGTAATACTGCTGCCGGCAATATTGCAGCAGGCTGCGGAGTTAGTTTTACCAAAATTGATAAAATTATTGGCGCTGCCAAAGCATATGTTACGCGGGTGGGAATCAGTCCATTTCCATCAGAGATTGAAGGTGAAAGTGCGAAATCATTAAGAGATAAAGGACATGAATACGGAACAACTACCGGTCGTCCACGCCGAGTTGGGTGGTTAGATTTGGTTCAGTTACGACAGGCAGTGCGTGTAAACGGATTGACGGACATCGCCCTTATAAAACTTGACGTACTTAACAATTTTAAAGAATTGCCGGTTTGTATAGCTTATGATGTTAATGGCAAAACACTTACAGAGATGCCGGCAAGCCTTAGTGATTATAGAAATGCAAAACCAATTTATAAAATTCTTCCAGGATGGAATGATTTTACTATAAAAAGCGAAAGTGATTTTTCTTCCCTTCCAAAAAATATTTTAAAATATATCAGTTTTATTGAAGAAGAAGTGGACTGTCCAATCACAATCGTATCAGTTGGTCCGCAACGCCATCAAACTGTATTAAAGTAGGATGGCATTCACAAAAGAAATCGTCGATTTCTCAAGCCTAAGCAGGGATGAGATTCGCGACCGCCTTCGTGAATTAAGCATACCGCTAACTGTTGATGAGGCCTTAAAAATCCAAAATGATATGCTTGGCAGGGCACCGTCGCTTTCGGAGTTGGTCTTGTTCTCAATCGAGGGTTCTGAACATTGTTCTTATAAAAGTAGCCGTAATCATTTGAAGCAGTTTATTACAGATGGCCCAGATGTAATATTAGGCGCAAAAGAGGATGCGGGGGTTGTTGCAGTCGCAAGCGATAATGAAGGCCATCGATATTGCGTAGTTATAAGCCACGAGTCACATAATCATCCTTCGCAAATTGTCCCGTACGAAGGCGCTGCGACCGGCATTGGCGGCAACGTCCGTGATGTTGCATGCATGGGCGCTGAAGTAATCGCCTTAGCGGACGGATTGCGCTTTGGCGATATAAAATCGAGTAAAAGTCTTTGGATCCATGAGGGTGTGGTTGATGGAATTGCCGGCTATGGAAACCCACTTGGTGTTCCCAATATTGGTGGCGACCTTTATTATGATGAGGGATATAACGAAAATTGTTTGGTGACAATTGTAACGCTCGGGATTGTACGCGATGATGAAATATTACATTCTTACGCTCCTAAAAACGCAATCGGGCACGACATAATTTTAATCGGCAAGCCGACCGACAATAGCGGTTTTGGTGGCGCAAGTTTTGCCTCGCTAGAATTGGAAGAAGAGAAAAAAGAACAAAACAAGGGGGCAGTTCAGGAACCTAATGCTTTTTTAGAGAGACACATACTTAAAGCATCATATTCATTATTTAAATTACTGAAAGACAAGGGACTCATTGACAAAGTTGGCTTTAAAGACTTGGGTGCCGGTGGAGTGGCTTGTGCAAGTGTAGAGCTTGCCGAAACATCCGGTTACGGTGCTGAGGTTTGGTTGGATAAAGTGCATAAGAGTATGGATGGTCTTCACCCTTCAGTATATCTTTGCTCAGAGACACAAGAACGGTTTATGTGGATATCACCGCCTGATATAACGCCAATTATTTTGAATCATTATAATAAAATATTTGATTTCCCGGGCGTTTCTAATTTGGCGCAGGCGCGCGTAATTGGAAAAATCCGTGATGACAATCAATATATAGTTCATAATAATGGTGAAGAGATTGTTAATGCTCCGGCAAAGGAAGTAACTCGTGGATTTATCTATAATCGTCCTTTTAAAAAGCTGGAAAACAATTTTTATGAACCTAAAATACCCGAACCAGAAAATTATAATAAAATATTATTAGATCTTTTGGCACATGAAAATATTGCATCGCGTGAGGCGGTTTTTGAAACTTATGACAAGCAAGTTCAAGGTCGTACAAAAATTGAAGCCGGCTATGCAGATGCTGGTGTCATTGCACCGTTCAACAGCGATAATTATCCTAAAGAAATTAGAAATATTGGAGTTGCACTTTCCACAGATCACAATCCACGTTATGGAAAAATTGATCCTTATTGGACTGCCGTTAACGCTGTGGCAGAATCAATGCGAAACGTGGCTGCTGTTGGGGCTGTACCCATTGCAATGACTGACTGTCTGTGCTTTGGCAATCCCGAAAAACCCGAACAAATGTGGGAATTTGCCGAAGCAGCGCGCGGTGTTGCGGAAGCTTGTAAAAATATCCACTTAAAAGAGCATCCTAATTCCGCCACTCCAATAGTTGCTGGTAATGTCAGTTTTTACAATGAGACTAAAAATGGGGCAATTCCGGCGAGTCCAATAATTAGTTGTACTGGCAAAATTAATAATGTGAACTCAGCCATTACTTTAGATTTTAAAAAAACTGATTCTGAAATTTATTTGATCGGTAGGCGCAAGAACGAGTGTGGCGGAAGTACCTATTATTCTCTTTTTAATGAACTGGGAAAATATTTGCCCAAACCATCATTTAATGAAGTTGAAGTACAACTTTTTTCTATTACTCATATAATTGAAAATGATTTAGCTTTGTCTGTTCATGATATCAGCGATGGTGGTGTTGCGGTTACCCTTGCTGAAATGTGTTTTAAAAATAATGTTGGATGTGACGTTATTGTTCCCGGCGACTTAAGAACAGATACGTTACTTTTTTCAGAGACAGGTGGATTCATTTTAGAGATTCCCAAACGAAATATTAAAAAGGCTGAAAATGTTCTAAACATTCATTCCTGCGAATATTTTAAAATTGGAGAGACTGCTACTGATCAATCAATTAAAATAAATAATATGATTAATGTTTCGATTAGTAAAGCAAAAAAGGCATGGGTGAATGGCTTGCGAGATAAATTATTATGAAAAAGATAGATTATAAATCAGCCGGCGTAGATATTAACGCAGGTAACACGTCTGTTGATCTCATTAAAAATGCGGTAAAAAGCACTTTTAATAAGAATGTCCTTGCCAATATTGGAAGTTTTGCCTCCTTGTATAATTTAAAAGATATTATTGCTGATTACGATCATCCTATTTTAGTACAAAGTATTGATGGCGTTGGGACTAAAACCATAATCGCTCGCAAGATGAAAAAATATGATACTATCGGTATCGATCTTGTTAGTGCCTGTTGTAATGATATAACCGTCATGGGTGCGAAGCCTTTGACCTTTTTAGATTATATTGCCAACGACAAGTTGAATCCGACAATTATTAAAGAAATTGTTGATGGAATGGCTTCAGCTTGTCGCGAAAATGATATAGCATTGGTCGGTGGCGAAACAGCTGAAATGCCGGATACATATCTTCCCGGTGAACATGATTTAGTCGGAATAATTACCGGAATAGTTGATAAGAAAAATATTATTGATGGCTCAAAGATTCGCAAAGGCAACGTTGTTTTGGGACTGCCATCAACAGGACTACAAACCAATGGCTATTCTTTAGCAAGAAAATTATTTTTTGAAGTAGGACAATACAACGTATTTGACAGTATTCCTGAATTTGACAAATCGGTTGGAGAGACGCTATTAGAACCATCCTATATTTACAATTATTATTTACAATTATTATTACAAAACAAGAATCAGATTAATGGTATGGCGCATATCTCAGGTGGTGGTTTAATTGAGAACATTCCAAGAATTTTACCATCCAATTGTACCGTAGAAATTAAAAAAGGCAGTTGGCCTGTTTTGCCCGTTTTTAATGTAATGCAAGAAATCGGCAATATTGATGAAGGCGAAATGTATCGAACCTTCAATATGGGAATTGGTATGGCAATAATTGTCCCTGAATTCGCAAAAGATAAAATCAATTCGCTTCTTAAAGATAAAATATCAGTTTTCGAAATTGGCAAAGTTATTCAGGGGAAACCTAAAGTATCCCTTGTCTAAATAATGAATAATGCGATCAAGATAGCTGTTGTTCAATTTCCCGGCACTAACACCGAACGCGAAACATTCATGGCGGTAAGGCGTGCAGGCATGGAGCAAATGGAATTCTTGTGGAACGATGATTATAGGCTATTAGAGAAATGTGATGGATATATAATTGCCGGAGGATTTTCTTACGAGGATCGTTCCCGGGCAGGTATTATTGCCTCACTAGATCCGCTTATGAAAGAAATTCGTAAACAAGCAGAAAACGGGAAACCTGTTTTGGGTATTTGCAATGGCGCGCAAATTTTAGTTGAATCTGGTATGGTTCCAGGCTTAAAAGACTATCAACTCGGCATGGCGCTAACTGACAATAAAAGAACTAAAGATGGGCGTGTGTTGGGTACCGGTTATTATAACAATTGGGCATATTTATTTCTTTCAATTCCAAATCTTAGAACCGCCTTTACGCGACATTTCCTACCCGGACAATCTGTCCATGTTCCATTTGCCCATGCTGAAGGTCGTTTTGTAATTCCTGAAATTTTTTTAGAGGAATTAATCAAAAATCAGCAAACAGTTTTTCGCTATGGAGATAGCGATGGCAATATATTCGCAGAATTTCCAACAAATCCAAACGGCTCTATCCATAATTTAGCAGCAATTTGCAACCCCCGGGGAAACGTGATGGCGCTTATGCCTCATCCTGAGAGGACAGAAAATGGTGATGCGATTTTTACCTCGATGCGAGAATATATCGCAGAAAACATCGTTCTTCAGGATAACGTCCTTGCCTATTCTGCAGATGAACACATAATTAAACCATACAAATCAGACACGAATTCAATTGACTGGTTTGTTGAGTCAATTATTACTGATAACGAAGCGTTGTCAGTTCAAAACACGTTAAACAAATTGCAAATACCGGTTAACGTATGTAAACAAAATTATTGGCAAATTGCTTTGAACTTTAATGCTTCACATGAAATAGAAAATACCATTATTAAATCCGGTGAACTTTTCAATTCGAACAAGGAACGCTTAGTAGAATTTCAGAATCGTCCTAAAACAGCATATTTTCTTGTGCGTCCAAAGGAAGATTTATTGGGTCGCCAGAAAAAAGAAATTCTTACGCGCCACTTTAAAATTAAAAATTTAATAGACATATCTAGCGGAGTGCTTTGGAAAATAACTGTCAATGATGATGATTATGACAAAGTATTGAACACCGCCTTAAAAACAAATATTTTTTTTAATCCCTTTTCCCATGATTGCTATGAAATACAAAAATGATTATAGAGAACAAATAAGTAAAGAATTAAATAACTGCCTTACAGAGACAGGCTTACCTATCGGGGAAAAATATCGTGGCAAGGTGCGAGATGTTTATGATATTGGTGATAAATTAATTTTAATCACAACTGATCGGCAGAGTGCTTTTGATCGCATTTTAGCGGCAATACCTTTCAAGGGACAGGTACTCAACCTAACAAGCGCTTGGTGGTTTGAGAAAACCAACCATATCGTAAAAAATCATGTAATAGATTTGCCGGATGCAAATGTAATCGTAGCAGAAAAATGTGAAGTATTTCCAATAGAATTTGTTGTGCGCGGATACATTACCGGTACAACTTCAACATCTTTGTGGACTGTATATAAAACCGGTTCCCGAAATTATTGCGGAATTGATTTGCCGGAGGGGTTGATTAAAAATCAACGGTTAAGCACTCCTTTACTTACGCCCACAACAAAGGAAAAAGAACATGATAGACCAATTAGTCCGGAAGAAATAGTTTCCGAAGGGTGGATGTCCAAGAATGATTGGGAATCAGCAAGCGAAATCGCACTACAATTATTTAATTTCGGACAGAAAAAAGCTCTTGAAAACGGATTAATTTTAGTCGACACTAAATATGAACTTGGAAAAGATATCAATGGAAACATTGTCCTTGTAGATGAAATTCATACACCTGATTCAAGTCGTTATTGGATTGCAGATACCTATGATGAACGCTTTAATGGTGGAAAAGAACCTCAAAATATTGATAAAGAGTTTTTACGTTTATGGTTTGTTGACAATTGCGATCCGTATAATGATGAAACTCTGCCATCTGCGCCCGATGAACTGGTTGTTGAACTATCGCAACGTTATATTTTTCTATATGAAACGATAACAGGAAATAGATTTAAATTTCCTGTGAATAATTTGTCAGCTCATAAACGACTAATTTTAAATTTAAAGGAATATTTATGAAAGTTATAATTATAATGGGCTCTGAATCTGATCGCAGTTTTACCGAAAAGATTACTAGTGAATTGGAAAAGTTTTCAATCAGCTATGATTTAAATGTAGCCTCCGCTCACAAACAACCATTAGAAGTGTTAAATATTATTAAATCCAATACTGCTGAAAGGGATGTTGTTTATATCACAATCGCAGGTCGTTCCAATGCTTTGTCTGGTTTTGTTGCTGCTAATTCTAATAGCCCTGTCATAGCTTGTCCACCATTTAAAGATAAAACTGATATGCTTGTAAATATTCATTCAACTTTACAAATGCCAAGCAACGCTCCCGTTTTAACAATTTTAGATCCTGGTAATTGTGCTTTAGCAGTAAAAAGAATTTTAGAGCTTATAAAATGTTAGATAATATTTCACCAATTGATGGGCGCTATGAAAAGGACACTCTGGAATTAAAACTGTTCTTCTCTGAAGAAGCTCTAATTAAATATCGTATAAAAATTGAAATAGAATATTTAATTGCTCTTTGTGGCGTTGTACACATCAAAGAACTAAAACCTTTATCCTCTGTAAAAAAAACAGAGCTCCGAAATATCTATAACACATTTTCTACAAATGATGCTAAACAAGTTAAAAATATCGAAGAAAAAACAAACCATGATGTAAAAGCAGTTGAATATTTCATAAGTGATAAATTAAACCAATCCGGCTCAACAAAATTAATTCCCTGGATTCACTTTGCACTGACATCAGAAGACATAAACAACATCGCGTATTCCTTGATGTGGCAAGATGGATTAATCCACGTTTATCTTCCAACATTGAAAAAAGTTATATCTAAGTTAAAAACTTTTGCTAAAAAATATAGTAGCACCGCAATGCTTGCGATGACTCATGGGCAGCCCGCGACACCAACAACAATTGGGAAAGAATTGGCTGTGTTTTGTAATCGTTTACAAAGACAAACAACTCATATCAAAGAACAAAAATTGCACGGCAAGCTCGGAGGAGCAACAGGTACGTGGGGGGCACACATTGCAGCGTATCTAAACGTTGATTGGTTACAGTTTACTCAACGTTTCATAAAATCATTAAACCTTGAACCCAATTTAATTACCACCCAGATCGAATCTCATGATTCTATTGTCGAAAGTTATCAATCAATTATCCGTGTCAATTCGATATTGATAGATTTCTGTCAAGATATATGGCAATATATTAGCCGTGGAATTTTTAAACAAAAACACATTGTTGGTGAAGTAGGATCAAGTACAATGCCGCATAAAATCAATCCCATTAATTTTGAGAATGCTGAAGGTAATCTCGGCATTTCTAATGCAATATTATCGCATTTCTGTACAAAATTGCCCAGTTCAAGATTGCAGCGAGATTTATCCGACAGTACAGTATTGCGAAATCAGGGTGTAGCAATGGCTCATTCGCTATTGGCGATAAAAAATATACTTAAGGGGCTAAACCGCATTGCCGTAAACACAAATAAAACCTTAAAAGAATTAAACTCTCATTGGGAAGTTCTTGCAGAAGCAATTCAGACTATTTTGCGAAAAAATGGACAACTTAACGCGTATGAAAAACTAAAGGAATTAACTCGCGGCGAAAAGATATCAAAAGATATAATTAGCAAATTTATCAACAGTCTTGAATTGCCAAAAGCAGATAAAGAATATTTACTTAATCTAAGGCCCGAAACCTATACGGGATTGTCCTCAAAATTGGTGGGACTTGTATAGTCATGTGTGGAGTTGTTGGAATAATTTCACAGAAACCCGTTGCCGGCGAACTTTACGACAGTTTGATATATCTTCAACATCGTGGACAAGACGCGGCAGGAATTATTACATATAACAAAAGATTCCACACCAAAAAAGGTGTTGGTTATGTCAGAGATATTTTTGACGAACGAAATATGTTGCGGTTGGAGGGTAATATTGGAATAGGACATACAAGATATCCTACTACCGGAAAATCTAATCATGAAGACGCCCAACCGGTTTGGACGGGAGTTCCGTACGGAATTGCAATGGCTCACAACGGTAATCTTGTTAATCATCGAGAACTATTATTAGAATTATCACAAAAGGACGGAAGACATTTAAATACCACTGTTGATGTTGAAGTAATATTACATGTGTTTGCGGGGAAGCTTGAAGAATTAAGAAACATTGATAAGAATGGTGATTTTTTTGATCATATTTGTCAGGCTACGCAAGAAGTTTACAAACGAGTTAGTGGGGCTTATTCTGTAATTTGCACAATTATTGGCAAGGGTATGATTGTATTTCGTGATCCCCATGGAATCCGTCCGTTAACTCGGGGAGAGCGGATATCCTCAAACGGAAAAACTGACTATATATTTGCAAGTGAGCCGTCTGTATTTTATTCTTTAGGGTTTGATTCAAAATCCGATGTTGCTCCCGGAGAAGTAATCTATATAACCGAAGACGGGCAATACCATTCAAAAGTTTTATCTTCGAAGAAATTCACTCCATGCATATTTGAGTATGTTTATTTTGCTCGACCGGATGCAATCCTCGACGATGTAAGTGTTTATAGGTCTCGCCTTAGAATGGGACAAAATTTGGCAAGTTCTTGGAAGAAAAATTTTCCCAACATAACTCCTGATATTGTCATTCCGGCGCCCGCCACATCTAACAACGCCGCTTTAGCGATGGCGAATGAATTAGGTGTACGCTATTCTGAAGGATTGTACAAAAACCCTTTTATTGGTCGTACATTTATAATGCCAGGACAACAAGAACGGAAAAAATCTATCCGCCATAAGCTTGTACCTCTATCATTTGAAATAAAAGGTAAAGATGTAATGATCGTAGATGACAGTATTGTGCGCGGTAATACAAGTCAGGAAATTGTCAAAATGGTGCACGACTTTGGGGCTAATAGAGTATATTTTGTTTCCGCCTGTCCACCATTAATTAATCCATGTTTCTATGGTGTTGATATACCAACCCGTTCTGAACTTATTGCATCGAATATGTCTATCGAAAACATTCGAAAACATCTGAATGTAGATATTTTAATGTATCAAGAATTGGATGATTTAATCGAAGCTGTGACAAGAAAAGGCGAACATGCAATTTACAGGCCTTGCGCTGCCTGCCTTGACGGCAATTACATCACAGGCGATGTTGATGAAACTAAAATCAACGCGCTTGAAAAACAGCGGAACCAAGAACGTAATTATCAATGAATATTTTAATTGTTGGTTCGGGAGCTCGCGAACATGCCATTGCCCGATCCATTAAAAAATCAATCAGACCCAACAAATTATTTTGTTTTGCATCAAACCGAAATCCCGGAATTGAAGAAATTTCCGATATTTTAGAAATCGGTAACATAGCCGATTCGCGCGCTATTTCGAATTTTGCTGCAAAACATCCAATAGACTTGGCAATTATCGGTCCTGAGGCTCCGTTGGCGAATGGAGCTGTGGATGTTCTGCTGGAGATAAATATCCAATGTGTTGGTCCTACAAAAGATTTAGCACAAATTGAAACCAGTAAAAGTTTTACGCGTGATTTATTGAGAAAATATAATATACCGGGTTGTCCGGATTACCAAACTTTTATTGATCTAACAAACGTATCGGAATATTTAAATACATTAGGCGAAAATTACGTCGTGAAATTCGATGGGTTAATGGGAGGCAAGGGTGTCAAGGTCTCCGGTGAACACATTAAATCTCACACAGAAGCTATCGAATATTGTGAACAAATAATTAAAAATGGCGGTCAATTTGTTATTGAAGATAAACTTGTTGGAGAAGAATTTTCATTAATGAGCTTTTGTGACGGTGAGCACCTAGTCCATATGCCACCTGTTCAAGATCACAAACGTGCATATGAAAACGATACCGGTCCCAATACCGGCGGAATGGGATCTTATAATGATGTAAATCAGTCCTTACCTTTTCTAACAAATAGCGACATTGAATCAGCAAGAATGATAAATATCGCAACTGCGAAAGCATTAAAAAAGGAATTTAGTGTTGGTTATAAGGGCATCCTATACGGTGGTTTTATCGCAACCACTAATGGTGTCAAGCTAATTGAATACAACGCGCGTTTCGGAGATCCTGAGGCAATGAACGTTTTTTCCCTATTAGAAAGTGACTTTATTGATATATGCCTTGCCATAACAAATTCATCTCTAAATTCATGTGATGTAACATTTAGTAATAAGGCCTCAGTATGTAAATATGCTGTTCCCATTGGATATCCCAATTCGCCGGTTAAGGGTGAACTCATAGACATTTCCAAGGTTAAGAATTCTGATCAGCTGTACTTAGCGTCGGTTGACTTAGAAAACAATAAATTGACGGAAGTCGGCTCAAGAGCCGTTGCCGTAGTTGGAATCGCTGACACATTACATGAAGCTGAAGCTATTGCCGAAAGTGAAATTAATCGTATTGATGGACCACTGTTTCATAGAACAGATATTGGAACTGCTGAGCTTGTTCAGAAACGTATCAATCATATGAATACCTTGAGAGGTTAATGTCAACTTCAATAAAACTGGGGGTTCTTGGCTCTACCAGAGGAACGGATCTACAAGCAATTATTAATTCTATATATCAAAAAGAGATAAATACCACCATCGAAGTAGTTATTAGCAATTCTTCAAATGCTTACATTCTTAAGCGCGCTGTAAATAATAATATTCCTAATTTTTTTATTTCACATTTAGACAAAACCCGGGAAGAGTTTGACGCTGAAATATCATTAATATTAAAAAAGCATAAGGTTGATTTAGTACTGTTGATTGGATTTATGCGCATTCTCTCAGCTAAATTTTGTCGAGCGTGGAAAGGGCGTATTCTAAATGTGCATCCTTCTTTATTACCAAAATACGCCGGTGGAATGGATACGAATGTACACGAAGAAGTTATTAGAAGCGGGGACTTGGAAACCGGCTGTACGATACATTTCGTTACAGAGACTGTTGATGGTGGCCCGATATTAATTCAGAAAAAATGTTCTGTTGATAAAAACGATACGCCGGATTCCTTAAAAAGAAAAGTTCAGACGCTCGAAGGAATAGCTTTCGTAGACGCAATTAAAATTATTCAAAAAAACATTAATTAAATATGAATAAATCTGTTACCGCTATTAAACGAGCGCTTATATCTGTTTACGATAAAACAGGCATAAGTGAATTTGCAAAATATTTAAATGATAATGGTATTGAAATTCTCTCAACCGGAGGCACCGCTGAACATCTTAGAAAAGCCGAAATTGATGTAATTGATGTTTCTGATTATACCGACTTTCCTGAGATTATGGACGGGCGCATTAAAACTATCAATCCTAAAATAGAGGGTGGAATTTTAGGGTTGCGGGACATACATAAATCTGATGCTGAAGCGCAAAAAATTAAGTGGATTGACCTTGTGGTGTGTAATCTTTATCCCTTTGCTGATACAATTAGCAAACCCAATGTTTCTCTTAAAGAGGTACTCGACAACATTGACATTGGTGGACCGACCATGATTCGAAGTGCTGCAAAAAATGTTGAGTGGGTTGGTGTACTTGTTGATTCAACAGATTATAAATCAATTATTAATGAAATTGACGAATTGGGAGGATTGTCTTTCAAAACACGCAAGCTGCTCTCCGCAAAAGCATTTGGTCATTGTGCTCAATATGACAGTATTATTCACAATTATTTAAATGATGATGATTTTCCACAAGTCTTTTCTCCTACATTTGATAAATCATATGATTTGCGCTATGGTGAAAATCCACACCAAACGGCGGCTGCATATAAAAATCCAACACAAGATAATCAAAATATTTTAGCTGCAATAATCCATCAAGGGAAACAACTATCATATAATAATTTATTGGATGCGGATGCAGCCCTTTCTTGTCTCAGGGAATTCGCAGAACCTACCTGTGTAATCGTTAAGCACGGCAATCCTTGTGGTGTTGCTTCCGGTGATGATATCACCAATGTTTATAAAAATGCTTTTAATGCAGATTCAAAATCAGCTTTTGGGGGAATAATTTGTCTTAATCGAACATGCAATAAAGCCATTGCCGAGATGATAAATAATGTTTTTGTGGAAATCGTAATTGCGCCCAAATATGAGCCAATAGCTTTGAAGGTTTTATCAAATAGAAAGCATTTGCGGGTGTTAGAAATTGGCACTATTAAGCCGAAAACTCCAAAGCTTGAGCATCGCTATATTGAAGGTGGATTGCTTGTTCAAGATTCTGACGTAAGTGTCATAACTGAAATTGAATTAAAAACCGTTACTGAAAAGGAACCAACAAAGGCTGAATTAGCTGACATATTATTTTCCTGGAAAGTTTTAAAACACGTTAAATCGAATGCCATAATTACTGTAAAAGATAAAACAACTTTGGGTATTGGTGCCGGACAAGTATCGCGCGTCGAAGCGGTGGAAATTGCACTAAAGAAATCCAGTGATAAATTAAAAGGTTCTGTTTTGGCATCTGATGCGTTCTTTCCGTTTCGCGACTCAATCGATTTAATCGCTGATAGCGGTATAGCAACTGTTATTCAGCCCGGCGGTTCAATCCGCGACAATGAAGTAATTCAAGCTTGTGATGAACACGGAATTGCAATGGTATTTACTGGTATGCGTTGTTTTAAACATTAATTTATTTTTCTGCCAATCGAGGATTATCAGTTATAATTCCATCAATGTTTTTACTGATTAACCAATCGCGAGAATTAACATTATTCACTGTCCAGGCATTAATTCGCATGTTTCTCTTCCTGCAAAATTTGATTAATTCGTCAGTAATTAATTCGACCTTTGGATGTAAACAATCCGGTCGAGCAATAAAAACACCAATACAGTCTTTCGTATTACTATAAATAAAACCGGTCGGGATTGATTCTGAAATAAATTTTACACTTCTTACAGCAAGTGGATTGAAACTGGAGACTATAACTTTTTGAGGTATTTTTCCACTCTTTATTAATTGAGCAACTTTAATTGCCGCTTTAATGTCAAATGTGCTTTTAGTCTTGATTTCTATATTAAGCAAAACTGTATTTGGTAATGATGCAGATACGTCTAACAGTAGTGGAATCACCTCTTGTTTTAATAGGGGAAATTGTCTGCCTGTTTTTACCTTCGCTAAATCTTGATAATCAATTTCATCGATAAATCCCGTGCCACTTGTTTCGCGTTCCAAATCAAAATTGTGGGAGCAAACCAACTTGTCATCTTTAGTCAGCATAATGTCTAATTCGATGGCGTTTAAACCGTTTTTTATCGCGGAGCGATATGAAGCTATCGTGTTTTCAGGAAAGTTATTCCTATTCCCACGGTGTCCAAAGAATATTGGCTTACCTCGGTAAATATCAGTCAAATCCATGCTTTGCCAAAAAGCAAGATATCTTATGGTTAAAAAGATAAGAACTGCGGTTATAACAATTGTAATCATTCGGTAGGGCATAATACTAATTTTTGATATTGATTACTATTACGTATCATGGTTTCATCAAAAGCAATATTACGAAACTCACCACTTTCAAATAGCGCTACCTGATCATTATAATGAACACTTTTAGGTAAGCCTGACTGCCCTGTAGGTAAAATGGAGTAGCTTGTGGTCATATCAGATAAATCAAATATTCTACAAAGAACTGTACCGGAAATTTGGTCGTATGAACTGACGTCCGGTCCAATGTTCAAATTAAATAGTTTAGCAACAAATGGTCTTTCATGTAAAATATGTTTATATGTTTCAGTGTTCGCTTTGCCCCTCTGCCAGTTTAAAATATTTTTCCCAAAATCTTTCTCTATTTCAACTAAAGCTTCATCAACTGATTTTATAACCATTTCAACTAAACTTTCTTCATGCTCAACCGTTTTAATGTCGTCAATCCAGCCGGATTCTGTATTATTTAGCATCATATTTATACTGTTTTCAGCAAGAACATGTAGGCCTACAAATGTATCAAACACATTTTCCCCAACGAGCGAAAACTCGTCTTGAAATAAGTTTTCTACTAATTTTGTGTAAATAATATTTATTAACAATGTTTCGGCCGATGTTGCGGACTCATCACCATTCCATTCACTTAACATACTCATAAGCTTTTTATTGTCCTGATTGTTATCTGAATATATTTTGGCGACTTTGTTTGTAAATTCAAGTTTCCTTGAATTTTTTGTTTCAGATAGTATATTTACAACATCGTCGATATAAATGTTTTCTGAATCAGTTATACGTTTTTGTAATAAATTAAACCGTTGTGATGGTTCTTTTGGATTGGCATAAAAACCCGATGTATCTATATAGCTAAGCGATAGGTCCAAATTATTCACTTGGTTCAAATTAAATTCACCATTAGCAATATCAAATATTGTATTAATAGTTTCTGCTGTCACTTGTCCAGTAAACGCCCACGCTGTATTATCGTTTTTTCCTACCAATGGTATTGGAAAACCAGGAATCATGGCTCCCTCTATATTAATATCGCCTCCCTTAAGATGTATATCATACCATTTTGCAGGTTGTTGCATGTCCCAAATATCATTAAAGATCAGGATTGGTTTGTGTGGGGCGGTTTTTTCTTTTGGAATTATTATTGCCTCGCCTTGCGACATCGATCCGGTAGCGCCCATCAGTTCCCATATCTGATTTTCTAGTGTCAAATTGATTTGGCTAATAGAATCAATCGTGAAATCCTCATTTGTATTCATCCAAGCATAAGCATCAATGGCTAGTATTTCCCTGAGCTTTGTCTCTCCAAAATACTGTCCGATTGTATTCAAAAACCATTCTGCCTGTCTATCTTTGTAAAGATTACTAGTCATCATTGAAACAGCATTAATTACATCCGCCGGAGTCCATTTAGGTGGTTTTGTATTCAATATTTTAAAAGAAATTGGCAGCTTGTCTTCTGCTTCATCAATCCAAGTATTTATACCAGAACAATAAGCTTGAATTAACGGTTCATAGTCATTATTAATTGCTGATGTGTTTTCGCTGCTTTTAGAAAATAATTGATTCTGTTTTATATAATCATCGTGTTCAGCATAATCATCTCCTAGTATTCTTGATATTTCTCCGCGGGTAACAGCCACTAACAGTGATAACTGAAACAACCTTTCGCGAGCAACTATATAACCTGCAGTAAAAAATAAATCTTCATTACTATTGGCAAAGATATGTGGAACACCATAGGGATCGGTAAATACCTCTACTGTGTCTTGTAATTCGAGTAATGAATGCTTCCCGTTATATTCTGGAACATCATAATGGAAATATAGCTTGATCGTTAGTACTGTTAGCAAAATTAACATTCCCACAATTACCAGTATATATTTTAAAAGTTTCATCATTTTAAACCGATGAAATTACTCGCTCACAGCCACTATAAACAATGATACTATAATCTGATATAAAAAAGGGTTGCCGGGAGAGAGATCCGACAATTTTTAGAAATAATTTAAACTTGATATTTGTTTGACAGATATCAAGTTCATTGTTTTTTTGAGTTTTTAATTTTTAATTGGTCTATTCTTTTCTTTTTTTCTATGATGACATTTCCAACCTTCGCCCCTCTTCTTGCACCCCAACATATAAACAGTTTCAATTAATTATACTTTTTAATAACATTACACTAATCAATTATTATATAAATAGATGCCTGAACTCCCCGAAGTAGAAACAGTCGTGCGGTATATCCGTCCAAACATTGTTGGTAAAACAATACAAAATGTTGTTCCACAAAATAATTACGATAAAGTTTTAGCTACCCACACAACTCGTCAATTCAACAACTTAGTTGCCGGAAAAACCATAATTGATGTTGAGCGTAGAGGAAAATACGTTGTAATCAATCTCGATAGTGGACTTCTCTTAATTCATTTGCGAATGACCGGGCGACTATTATTAAACCTAGCCGAGGATGACAAGCTTAAGCATCTCACCGCTATTATTCATTTTACTGATAAATCGTCTTTATATTTTAAAGATTATAGAAAATTTGGAAGGTTGTATTATTATAATTCTATGGATTACATTAATAATAAATTGGGTATTGAACCATTATCAAATAACTTTACTATCGATTGGCTATATAAGAATTTGCAAAATTACAAACGGCAATTAAAACCGCTTTTGCTAGACCAGGGTTTTATCGCGGGGCTTGGAAATATTTATATTGATGAGGCACTTTGGTTTGCAAAACTACACCCCCAACAGAAAGGATCATCGGTTAGTAGAAAAAAATCAAATGTATTACATTCTGCAATTCAAAGACTTTTGCAAACTGCTATTGATAATCAAGGAACGACTATTATTAACTTTTATTTTGGCGAAGGTAATAAAGGGAATTTTAGAGAGCAGCTACAGGTTTTTGGTCGTCAAGACAAAAACTGTCCGCGCTGTGGTATAATTATTAAAAAAATCCGCGTTGTGCAGCGTGGAACACATATTTGTCCACACTGTCAACATCTTTAATTATCTGATTACTTTATACTGAAACTGGAATATCCCGTCAGTTTTGTTGACGGTAATCTTTCGTAGAAATTTTAAAGGTAGTTCTTCTATTAAATTTGAAAATAGTTGAATTCCCTTTCCTAAAACAATAGGGTGGGGAGTGATGTACATATGTGTTAAGAATGGTGCAAATTTTGCATAAGTCATTCCACCTCCAATTAAAAAACATTTTTCTGTATTTAATTCGCCCAATATTTTCTCGGGCTTGTCATTTCTGTGGACGATTATTTTCTCACGCCCATCAAGCTCAACTGCGAGGGTCTTTTCCGTATTTGACCCCATTATCACCGGATATCCCATTGTCTGCTTTTTAAAAAGTTTTAAATCTTTAGACCACGTTATTACCTCATCGCTTCGGCGGGCAATATATCCATCAATTGTTATTGCTGCTATTAATATAATATCCATTGAAATAGATCAATACATCACATACTTAACCAGTCTTCCGTCCAGTCCGCCATTACTTAAAATCCATTTTTTGCTGGATCTTAAACCGATTTGCTTAATGTATTTACGATCTCCAAAATAGATGAAGGCTGTTGAATTGGTACAACGGTGCTTCAAGAAGTCTCCAAGATTTTTATAGAAAGCACTTAAATCCTTATTATGCTCCATACGGATGCCGTAGGGCGGATTGCAAACTATGGTTGTGTCTTCCAACTTTTCGATCTCGAATATATCTTTTTGAATGATTTTTATTTGTGCAGCAGGATCAATAACGGCGCTATTCTTTTTCGCGGTTGCTACCACTTTTGAATCAATGTCACTGCCTTGAATCAGGTTATTGATAATACGCTGTACATTATTATCAGAATCACTTTTTACTTTTGCCCATAATGCAGCATCAAAATCGGGCAGGCGCTCAAAACCGAATTTGTTACGCAGGTAGGCAGAAGGGGTTTTGGTGGCTGCCAAGTAGGCTTCGCATAAAAGAGTACCTGAACCACAAAGCGGATCGTAAAGCGTTGTTTGTCCATCCCAGTCGGCATACCGAATAATCGATGCGGCCAAAGTTTCATTCATCGGCGCTTGTGTTGATTCCATGCGGTATCCGCGGCGGTGCAGGGAACCGCCCGATGTATCCACACTAATGATAGCCACATTTTTTTCGATGTATACATTTAGCCATAAATCGGGATTGCGCGTATCGATGGAAGGGCGTTTCCCATCGCGTTCCCGAAAATAATCGACAATCGCATCTTTCAAGCGCAGCGCCGCAAACTTGGAATGGTTGATATTGCTTTGGGTAACGCTGGCAAAGACAGCCAGGGTATGTTCCGGACTCAGAAAATCTTCCCAGTGGATCTGTTGTCCAACTTGATAGAGGTAATTATCTGAATGACAATCAAAGGTTTTTAGCGGAGCCAGTACCCTGTTGATTAATCGGGAATGTAGATTAATTCGGTACAGCGATTCCGGGTCGGCGTTAAAATAAATGCCCCGGTAGGAATGGCTGGTTTCTACTGCGCCGAGTTCGAGTAATTCAACTTCGGTAATATCTTTGATATCATCGGCAACCTGTGCAAAATAGCGACCGGATTGTTGATATTCGTACATGTCTTTTTTAAAGTGTAAAGGTTAGGCCTATTTCTGTTCCACTAACGGATTTCCCTCTTTGTCAAGAGAGCCTGCTGCAACAAAAACCAATTTTTCATTATCAATATATTTTTGAATCACGTTGTTAACTTGATCAACCGTTAGTGCATTAATTAATTCCGGAAAATCATCCAAATAGCTGTTTGGTCTGCCACGTTCGGCATTGGTTAAAATTTGTCCGGCTAAACCGCGCGTAGTTGCCAAACCAACTTTGTAAGAACCTGTGATTGTTGATTTTTTTGCATCCACTTCAGCTTGATAAACTCCACCTTCAAGCCACTTGTTCAATTGTTCAATCGATGCATCACGTCCTTTCTCCACCATTGCCGGGGCGAATGATCCACCAATTAACCAATAGCCATCGTTTCCATTATCAACACCACCAATCCACGATTGAATATTATATGTCAATCCCTGTTCATCTCTTACTGTTTGCATTAACCGTGCAGAAAAATTCCCGCCTAAAATATATGTTCCAAACATTAAGGGATAATAATCGTCGTGATTTCGGTCAATTCCTATCGGTAATCCGATATAAATATCTGCACTTGTTTTGTCCTTAATGGTAACATATTCTGCCTCTGCGCTAATATGATTGGCCGTTAATGATGATTCTTTTTTCTCTAACGGAGACGTTTTCCACCCATCAAATACTTTTGAAATTTCTGCACTAAATTCCTCGCTATTAACATCGCCAACAGCGACAATCGTCATATTGCCCAAACCATAATACGTTTTATGAAAATTCTTTAAACTGGCAGAATCGACATCATTAACCATTTTGATGCGGTCGTCGGTTTCATAACTATAGTTTGGATGGTCTTTTGGATAAAGCTTACGTAAAAACGCTCCACCCGCTTGCTTTTGGGTGTTTTCTTTATCTCTTTTTAAATCACCAACCAAATGAGTTTTAAGTGTTTTTAAATCTTCTTTATTAAAAACCGGCTCCCTTAATTGTTCGGCAAGTAATCCAAGAACTAGGGGAACGTCACCTTTTAAACATTTTGCACTAAACCTAACATTATGTTGTCCGCTAGAAAACGATATGCTAGCACCAACCGTTTCGAGCTTATCTGAAATCTCAAATTTAGATTTTTTTATTGTTCCCTGGTCGAGCATTGAGGCGGTTACGTCTGCTATCATCATATTTGCTTGCGGGCTATATACATCGCCGCCCAAAAGGCTACCGGCAATTGTTACAACATCCTTAACTCCTGTTTTCATCGTTAACAAACGAATTCCGTTATTTGGCGTTTGTTCAATAATTCTATTGGCTATTTTTACCTCCGATACTACCTTGCCATCTGAATTCCCTTCGGGCATTAAAGTATAATTATATGGGTGGTGTGCTTTGGCGTTGTTTGGTTTTCCGCCTCCACCTCCTCCGGAGCCGGAGCCTGTTAATGGAATAAAATAGCCTGTTGTGCTTTTATCTTCAATTAAATACGTATCAACGATGCGTTGAATATCTTCTTTGGTAACCTGATTTATGTTTTCAAAATAGTTCGTATAATATGTCCAGTCGCCCGTGGCAATTGCTTCATTTAAATTGGAAGCAACTGAATAGGAGCCGTCGCGGCTGTAAGCTTGCTCGGCACGGATTTGTCCTTTTGCTCTGGCAATCTCTTCATCTGTAACGCCTTTTTCTTTAACTAGGTCATATTCATCTAATATAATTTTTTCTACATCTTCGTGCTTTGTGTCCGGCGTTAAAAATGCATATGTCATGAATAGTCCGTTATCTCTGAACGGGAAATCCCACATACTGACACTTGTGGCTAGGCTTTTGTCAACTATCTTTTTATAAATCTGCTTGATTTGCCCTCTCCCAAGATTCTTGATAAAATTTGGATTGCGTAATTATCTTCGTGTAATCCTTCCGGTGTTTTATGTGCAATTCCAACAATTCCCATTTGTCCCGATCGCTTAATTACAAATCTTCTTGCACCTTCCTGTTTCGGTTCGGTTGTATACATTTCTGGTATAGTGTGTGGAGATTTTGGTATTGCACCATAATTATCTAAAATCATTTGCAAAGCTTCTTCCTTTATAAAATCTCCAATTATAGTAACAGTTGCGTTATTGGGCCAATAATATGTTTCATAAAACTCGCGCAAACGTTCCGTAGAAACGCCTTCAATGTCCGAACGCCATCCAATTGTTGAATGATGATACGGATGTGCTTGATAGGCGGTTGCCCAAATATTTTTGTCGAAAGTATCAACCGGATCGTTTTCTCCGCGTTCAAATTCATTGCGTACCACCGTCATCTCAGTTTGACGTTCTTCGTCTTTGATAAAAAGATTCCGCATGCGGTCTGCTTCAATCGCCATTGCTCTGCCCAAATGTTCGCTTGGAAGTAGTTCAAAATAATTGGTTCTGTCATTCCACGTTGTGGCGTTTATTTGCGCTCCAATATTTTGCAAGACTGTCCAAATCGGCTTACCGTTTTCTTTGTTAAAATTCTTTGAACCCTTAAACATCATATGCTCAAGCAGGTGAGTTGATCCTGTATGTCCAATTGCTTCGTTACGAGATCCAACATGGTAGGTTACCATAAAGGTGACTACCGGTGCCGAATGCTCTTCCATTAGTAAAATGCTCAAACCATTAAGCGTACAACGATATTCATCAATTCCGCCCGATGATTTGACGAACTCAAATGCCGTTTCAATAGTTGGCGTTACTTTAGTTTCTTCTTTGCTCATTACTTTAGTGCCCTCTAATTCAGTTAGTTTGTTTTCTAAATTTTCTGCGCAGGATATTAAAATAAGTATTCCGGCAATAATTGATAATAATTTATTTGTTTTCAGAATAAAGCCTCGTTTTATAATTTTTCTAGCGTTTTGAAAATACACCAATACTGAGAATTTAAGTAGAAAGTTTTACGTTTCATGTATTCTACAAAAAACTTTAAATATCTGTGGAATATTGTTTTCTGAAGATTTTAGTTTTAGCTTACCATGAAAACAATATTTATCGCTTTTACATTTCTAATAATAGGTTGTTCCTTCCAGTCCAATGCAAACAATTTTACTCAAGAAGAAATAGACTACTTCACAGAAATTGTGCTTGGTGCTGAATTTGGAGATGAAGCACCAGTCATCAAAAAATGGACTAAGAATATTCGAATTAAAGTTGGTGGCGAACCAACCGAAGAAGATCTGCAAACGATAAATAACATTGTTGGCGATTTGAATGGGCTAATCGCAGAAATTAAAATTAAGCTCGTTGACAAAAACGAAAATCTTGTCATTGCCTTTTCGCCTGAGTCAGAATTTTCAGCAATCGATCCTAATTATGTACCTACCAATTATGGTTTCTTTTGGGCATTATGGCATGACGATAATTTTGTTATTCATGATGCAAGTATCTTGATTTCATCGGCGGAGGTTACACAGCAAGAACGCTCTCATCTGATTCGCGAAGAACTTACTCAAAGTCTAGGCTTAATGAACGATTCTGACAAATATAACGATAGTATCTTTTTTCAGGAATGGACGGAAGTAACAGACTTTTCAGAAATAGATAAAGCAGTTATAAAACTGCTCTATCTAAATACAATCAAGCCCGGAATGTCCAAAGAACAAGTCCTTAAAATACTAAATTAATTCCTGATAAAAACCACATTCACGCGGTGATGTGGTCTATGATGTTTGTTTTTGTACCAGCGTCTTAAATCATCTTTTTCAGCTTTTGTAAGTGGTCCAGCATGATGAACCTTAACTGTAGTTACTTTATTATGCGTTACCGGATTTACTCGTACTACGCGATGTTTATAGTTTTTCACGAATACTGTTTCGCTAGGCGGAGCAGTTGCGCAACCCATCATTGAAAACATAATGAAGGTAAGCACCAATATTGTAATATTCTTTTTCGTGGATCCTCTCACTTTTTTACTTAGACCCGCAAGTCTTTTAATGGTTAAATTTAACAACAAAATTGGATAATGATATGAAAGGTCAGGTTATATTAATTACCGGGGCTTCCGGCGGAATTGGTTCTGTAATGGCGGCTCAGTTCGCCGATGTTGATGCTAAAGTAATTCTGCATTATAATAGTCAGCAGAAAAAAGCTGAACGCATTCGCAAGAAGCTTAAAGGAAAAGGACACATAACAATTGGTGGTGACTTAACAAATCCACAAGCTATTGATACAATTGTAGAACGCGCTCTTTCTGCCTTTGGCAGAATTGATGTTTTGATCAATAATGCAGGAGTTTACACTGAGCACCCCATAGAAAAAATCGGTTTTTTCGAATGGAAATCTGCTTGGAATAAATCGATAAACACTAATTTGATTGGTCCGGCTCACCTTACCTTTCTAGTTACCAAAGAAATGATCAAACAAGGTAGTGGTAAAATAATTAATATCTCATCGCGCGGTGCTTTCCGCGGTGAGCCAACTGCTCCCGCCTACGGTGCAAGCAAAGCGGGATTGAATGCAATGGGGCAATCACTTGCCATTGCGTTGGCACCGCATAATATTTTTATATATACCATAGCTCCCGGATTTGTTGAAACTGCGATGGCACGCCCACTTTTAACCGGTGAAAGAAAAAAGGAAATATTAAATCAAAGTCCAATAGGTCGTGTAGCAAAACCGGAAGAAATTGCCAAAACAGCGGTGTTCTTGGCATCCGAAGGAACCGATTTTCTAACAGGTTGCATAATTGATGTGAATGGTGCTTCGTATCTAAGAAGCTAACTTTATTTTTCTAGGCTATTCCGCATCGCGCGCCAAGAGGGTAAAAACTGTCCGGTTTGTTCCATATAAGATATATACTCATCGCCAAATTTATTAAGCATTTCGGTTTCTTCGCGTTGAACCAGCCATGACCAAATAATCGCAATCGGTATTGCTGAGAAAATCAATATCCATGAATAGAAAAGCATTGCCAAAATTCCTGTAAAAGAGAAAATCCAGACACTATAAATCGGATGACGAATAAATTGAAACGGACCCTGTTTAGCAATTTCTTTCCCGTGACCACTTTTCCCTAAATAATAATTCCCGCCAATTAATAAATATAAAGCGTCAGTCATAAAAATTGCCATAAGTGCAATTCGAAAGGTAGGGTTAATTGTGATTTTTGGCGCTTTCAAAATGATCTCAAAATAATACACCCCAAACCAAATCAGGACTGTAATGATAATTCCCAAAGGGCTAATTCCAAAAAATCGCTGAAGTTGATTTTTTTGAATCACTTTGTTCTTTTAGGAACGTAAAGGTCAGTAATCGTACCGGAAAATACTTCCGCTGCATTTGCGAATGTTTCTGATAGGGTAGGGTGAGGATGAATGGTCAAACCAATGTCTTCTGCGTCGGCGCCCATTTCTATGGCTAGCGCTCCTTCCGAAATAATATCTCCGGCGTGAGCCCCTACAATACTAACACCTAAAAGCTTTCCGTTGTCAGGATTGAAAAGAAGTTTGGTTTTCCCAATTGATTGTCCGGTTGCTATTGCTTTGCCACTCGCGCCCCATGGGAATTCTGCTTTTTTATATTCGATTCCCTTTTCTTGTGCTTCTATTTCTGTTAGTCCTGTCCAGGCAATTTCAGGATTTGTGAATATTACGGCCGGAACAGTTTTAACATCAAATGCCGCCGGTAAACCCCCGATGACTTCAGCCGCCACTTTTCCTTCGTGTGTTGCTTTGTGGGCAAGCATTGGTTCACCCGCTACATCACCGATTGCATAAATATTTACAACATTAGTATTTTGCTTTTTATCAACCTTAATAAAACCTTGTTCTGTAAGTTGGACACCGATTTCTTCTAATCCTAGGTTTTCAGTATTTGGTCTACGTCCAACGGACACTAAAACTTTGTCAAATTTTTGCTCAATCGTCTTTCCATTATTATCAATTTTTACTGATAGCGTTTTGTCTTTAATGGGTTTAACCTCTACCACTTTAGACTTAACCATAAGTTGATGAAAATCATTCTTTAACTTGTGCTGTAAAAGACGGACAATGTCCTTATCGGCTCCGGGCAATAATGAATCCAACATTTCAACTACCGTAACTTGTGATCCTAAAGAATTATAAACCGTCGCTATCTCAAGCCCAATGTATCCTCCGCCAATGACAAGCAGTGTTTTGGGAATGGATTCTAATTGCAAGGCTTCTTTTGAGGTCATAACTGAAGGGTGGTCGTTTGGAATACTCGGGATTAATGTTGAGCGAGATCCGGTTGCAATTATAGCACTATCAAAAGATATTAATTCTGCTTTATCTTTCCCTTTGACAGTTATTTCAGTTTTAGAATTAAATTCTGCAGCACCGGTAAAGACCTCCACCCTTCTTGCCTTTGCCATTTGTGCAATTCCTTTGTTCAGTTTTCCTACTACTTCATTTTTCCAGTTTCGCACTTTGTCTAACTCAATTTTAGGTGCGTTGAACTTAATCCCTTTTCCTTCGAGAGCCCGTGCTTCTTCAATAATTTGAGATATGTGTAATAATGCTTTTGATGGAATACAGCCCCTATTAAGACAAACTCCGCCAAGCACATCGTCTTTTTCAATAAGTGCAACGCGCTTATCTAAATCGGCGGCTCTAAAGGCGGCGGCATAGCCGCCTGGACCTGAGCCAATTACAACTACATCAAAATGATTATCATTCTCAGTCATGATGAATCCTATACTAAATTTGCATCGGACAAATTTTTCATATCCGACATTAATTCATTTAAAAATTTCATAAACCTCGCAGCCATAGCACCGTCAATAACGCGATGATCATACGACAGGGTTAGCGGCAACATCAATCGACTATCAAAATCGTCTCCGTTAAATACTGGTTCAATTTGCGCTCTCGAAACACCTAATATGGTAACTTCCGGCGGGTTGACAATTGGCGTGAAATATGTTCCGCCAATACCGCCTAAGCTTGAAATTGTAAATGTTCCTCCGGCAAGTTCATCAATACTTAATCTTTTATTGCGCGCGCTTTGGCTCATATCCGCAAGTTCTGCAGATATTTCAAAAATGTTTTTCGTGTTTACGTTACGAATTACCGGAACTGTCAATCCTTCCGGTGTATCCACGGCAATTCTTATATGATAATACTTTTTTAATATAATCGAATTGCCGTCAGGAGAAAGAGAAGAATTGAAATCAGGAAATTGTTCAAGAGCCACGGCAGATGCTTTTATTAAAAAAGGCAAAAGTGTGATTTTTGCGTCCTCATTGCTGTTAACTTTTTGTAACGAACGTCTAAACTCGTCCAATTTTGTGATATCTACTTTATCAAAATTTGTAACTTGCGGAACCGTTTGCCAGGCAGCTGTCATTCGTTCGCCGGTAATCTTACGTATTTTATTAAGTGGCAGATTTTCAACGGGACCCCATTGTGCAAAATCGATTGCGGGTTTCTGTATCGGTCTTGAAATGCCTTGTCCGGCAAGTTGGCTCTTAATATATACCTGCACATCTTCTTTGGTAATCCGTCCTTTGGCCCCACTTCCTTGAATATAATGTAAATCAGCTCCAAGTTCTCTCGCAAAGCGACGTACTCCAGGACTTGCGAATGGAGCTTTTTCTATTTTTGGATCACCAATTTTCTGCTTTGTTTGTGTTTCCACCGGCGTTTCTACTTTTGGGACTTCCTTTTTATTTTCGGACTTTTTAGAAACATTTTCTTTAGCAGTAGATTTGTCATCCTTAATCATGGAACCCTTATCTTCTCCGGATATCTCCATAGTTATTAGAACTTGCCCGGGCGCGATTTGTCCACCCTGCCTAATATTAACAGCCTTTACTATGCCATCATAAGGCGATGGTATTTCCATTGTTGCTTTTTCGGATTCTAACACAAAAATCGCATCATCTTTTGATATTGAATCCCCAACGTTTACTAACACATCGCTAACGTCGGCCGTGTCAATTCCTTCGCCAATGTTTGGTAATAAAACTTCTTTTATCATCTTTTCTTCCTTCGATGTATTAATTATACGCTTTTGGGATTTGGCTTTTCCATATCAATTTTATACATCTTTATAGCTTTCTCAACTTCATCGAGTTGAATTTGTCCTTCTTGGGCAAGTGTGTTTAACGCTGCTAAAATAATATAATACTTATCTATTTCAAAAAATCGTCTTAATTCTTGCCTCGTTTCACTGCGCCCAAAGCCATCTGTACCTAGCGCTGTAAAGGAGCCGGAAATAAAGGGCGATATTTGCTCTGCAACCAATTTAACATAATCTGATACTGCCACTACGGGACCTTTTGCGTGTTCTAAACATTTTGTTATAAAAGGCACTTGGTATTCATTGTTTGGATGTAGAATGTTCCAGCGATTAACGTCTTCGGCGTCTTTGCGCAATTCACTGAAACTCGTTACGCTCCATACATCAACATCCAAATTCCAATCTTTTTCTAAAATATCCGCCGCAGATAAAACTTCCTTTAATATCGGCCCACTTCCTAAAAGCTGAATTCGTGGCAGTTTTCTAACCTTGCCACTTCTAAACTTATACATGCCTTTGAGTATACCATCTTCAACATCCTCTGGCATTGGCGGTTGCAGATAATTTTCATTATAAAGAGTAATATAAATCATTAATGGGTCTTGGTTTGTATACATTTTCTCCAAACCATCCTGGATAATCACGGCCATCTCATAGGCAAAAGCTGGATCATAGGCTGTTACATTTGGAATAACTGACATCGCTAAATGACTATGACCATCTTGGTGTTGCAATCCTTCTCCTGCCAAAGTAGTTCGACCGGCAGTTGCACCTAATAAAAATCCTTTCGTTCGCATGTCGGACGCCGCCCATAAAAAATCGCCTATGCGTTGGTATCCAAACATGGAATAATAAATATAAAATGGTATTGTATTCACGCCATGTGTACTGTAAGACATGCCAGAAGAAATAAAGGATGCTATTGCGCCGGCTTCATTAATTCCTTCCTCAAGTATTTGTCCGTCTTTGGCTTCTCTATAATATAAAAATTGATCTGAATCGACCGGATCGTATTTCTGCCCTTCATGCGCATAAATACCAAGCTGTCTGAAGAGCGGATCAATTCCAAAGGTTCTTCCTTCGTCCGGAATGATTGGAACCACGCTCTTTCCAATTTTATTATCGTGTGATAATAGCGTCAACAACCTAACAAAGGCCATTGTTGTTGATATTTTCCGACCTCCTGAACCGCTTGTTATTTCCTGAAATGTTTTTAATTCAGGAACGGTAATTGAGTGCGCTTTTTCTGATCTGCTAGGAACAAACCCGCCTAAAGCCTTTCTCTTTTCAAGAAGATATTGTATTTCTTCGCTTTCTTTATCGGGTTTATAAAATGGTGCTTTAATACATTCCTTATCTGTCAGTGGAATATCAAATCTTGATCTAAAATATAATAACTCTTCTTCGTTTAGCTTTTTTTGTTGATGTGTAACATTTCTTCCTTCGCCGGCTTCGCCCATGCCATATCCTTTAATTGTTCTGGCTAAAATTACTGTTGGTTGCCCTTTATGATTTACTGCACTATCATAGGCAGCAAACACCTTGGCTGGATCGTGTCCACCAACTTTTAATTTCCACAAATCATCATCAGTGAGATGTTTAACCATTTTTTCCAATTCCGGTGATTTTCCCCAGAAGTGCTCTCGAATATAGGAACCGCCTTCAACAACATACTTCAACTGATCACCGTCAATAATTTCTTCCATTCTTTGGGTTAATATTCCTTTATCATCAGCTTCTAACAACTGATCCCAATCGGAGCCCCAAACAACTTTTATAACATTCCAGCCTGCCCCGCGAAATGTTCCCTCAAGCTCTTGTATTATTTTACTGTTTCCTCTTACCGGTCCGTCCAATCTTTGAAGGTTACAATTAATAACATATATTAGATTATCGAGCTTCTCTCTGCTCGCAAGCGATATTGCCCCACGTGCTTCCGGTTCGTCCATTTCTCCGTCCCCAAGGAACGCCCAAACCTTACGACCAGTATCTTCTATTAGATTACGATCAATTAGATAATTCATAAACCGTGCTTGATAAATTGCCATTAACGGACCTAGCCCCATTGAAACTGTGGCAAATTGCCAATAATCAGGCATGAGCCATGGGTGAGGATAGGAGGACAACCCTCCTCCGTCAGCAAGTTCACGCCGAAAGTTTGTCAGGCTCTTCTTTGATAGTCGTCCTTCTAAAAATGATCTTGCATAAATCCCCGGAGTTGAATGCCCTTGAAAGAAGATTAAGTCCCCCCCACTCTCATGCTCAGGTCCTCGGAAAAAATGATTAAATCCAACCTCATACAGCGTGGCGGCCGATGAATATGAAGAAATATGTCCACCAATCCCTGGGCTTTCTTTATTGGCCCGGACAACCATTGCCATTGCATTCCATCTTATTAGAGACTTTATCCGTCTTTCAATCGTACGGTCTCCGGTAAATTTTGCTTGTTGCGAAACAGGAATTGTGTTTAAATATGCGGTCGTTTGTTTATACGGAATTTTTACGCCATTTCTTCTGGCGAAATCCATCATTTTCTCAACCAGGAAATGTGTTCTTTCCTGTCCTTGGTTTTCCAATACGGCTCGTAGTGAATCTATCCACTCTTGCGTTTCCTGAGAATCTATATCAACATTTTTCCTATTATCGTTCATTTCCTTCTCGTATATATAATAGTAACCATTTAGCCCGCCAATCCAGGGCAATAATAAATTTAAGGTGAATCAGCTTGAAAGGAAATAACTATTGATACCGATGTCTATTGGCCGACCAATTTGGAATAACAGATAATTTGCAGGATTTATTGTTTGCTATTAAACTGATATTCCCTAAGGGTCTTAATATAATTTGCTCTCATAAAAGCACCGGGATCATTAACGTTTTTCATGCTCATACACCCCCGCATTTGATCTAGGCTTTCATATTCATGTTCTTCCATCCACCGAACAAGTTCTTCTTTTAACTTAGTTATATGTTTAGGTCCATATTTCAAAAGTGCAGAGGTCATAAAGGTTACATCTGCTCCTGCCATTGTTAATTTGAGAACATCTTGTGCCGTATGGATACCACTCGTCGCACCTAATGATAACTGTAGTTGATTTCGCAGAACAGCAATCCACCTTAATGGTAACCGAATTTCATCTGAATCGCTCAAAGAAAGCGATGGTTCCACTTCAAGTTTGTCGAGATTTATATCGGGTTGATAAAATCGATTGAACAGAACAAGGGCACCTGCTCCTGCACCTTCAATTCTTTTTGCAAAAGACGGAAGGGCGCTGAAGGCGTATCCAATTTTCATTGCCACCGGTATAGAAATATTTTCTTTAACTGCTTTTAAAATATCAATGTAAATATTTTTAACCTCTGTTCCTGATTGATTTGACTCTGTTGGCAAATAATATACATTTAATTCTAATGCGTCCGCTCCCGCGCTCTCAATAAGCTTGGCCTTCTCAATCCATCCGCCTAAAGAAATACCGTTCAAACTTGCAACTATTGGAATATTGAGATTTTCCTTTAAGCGTCTAATTTGTTCAAGATACTCGTCGGGGCCCGATGTAAAATCGTGATGCTCGGGGAAATAGGAAAGTGCTTCGGAAAAACTGTCGCTTCCATTTGATAGATAATGTTCGAGTTCGTCATCTTCATGATATATTTCTTCTTCGAACAATGAATACATTACCAGTGCCGGTGCGCCTGCATCTTCCAATTGTTTAGAGCTGTCTATGTTGCGTGAAAGGGGCGAAGCCGAAGGAACCAAAGGGTTCTCTAGATTAAATCCCAAATATTTTGTTTTAAGACTCATAACGTTTTTCCTTACACCTATTGTTGCGTACTTGCTTTTGCCATTTCTTGGTATTTATTCCACCGCTGCTTCACTATTGCCTCTGCATCGCCTAATAGTTCTTTTGCGCGCTCGGGCATACTCTTGGTAAGCATCTTATACCGTGTTTCCTTATAAATATAATCTGCCAGAGGAATAGACGGCGCCTTAGAATCAATTTGTAATGGGTTTTTATCCTCCTCTCTTCTGCGTGGATCATATCTATATAAAATCCAATGTCCACTATCCACTGCTGCTTTTTGCTGGTCAAGCCCGAACTGCATATTGATACCGTGTGCTATACAGTGACTATATGCAATAATTATTGATGGCCCATCATAAGATTCAGCTTCTTGGAAGGCCTTAACGGTTTGTAGGTCGGTCGCACCCATTGCTATTTGCGCAACATATACATTCCCGTAGTTCATGGCCATCATTCCCAAATCTTTTTTGCCGGTTGGTTTTCCTGCTGCGGCAAATTTTGCGACCGCTCCGAGCGGTGTTGCTTTTGAGGCCTGTCCTCCTGTATTTGAATAAACTTCCGTATCTAAAACCAAGATGTTAACATTTCTACCCGATGCCAAAACATGGTCAAGCCCGCCATAGCCAATATCATAAGCCCAGCCATCGCCACCCATAATCCAAACACTTTTATTAACAAGATTATCGGAAATGCTTAATAGTTGTTTTGCTTCTGAGGAGTTAAATCCTGACAGTGTCTTACTGAGTTTCTTGAGTCTTTCTCGCTGCTCAAATATTCCTTTTTCCGTGGATTGGTCGGCGTTCAAAAGTTCGCTTACAAGCTCAGAACCTATTTTCGTCTTGAGTTTTAATAAGAGTTCTTTTGCATGTTCAGTATGCTTATCAATCGTTAGGCGGAAACCAAGCCCAAATTCAGCATTGTCTTCAAATAGTGAGTTTGACCATGTCGGACCACGACCATCACTGTTTTTTGTCCACGGTGTAGTGGGTAAATTTCCACCGTAGATAGACGAGCAACCTGTCGCATTTGCGATTATCATCCGATCGCCAAACATTTGTGAGGCAAGCTTAACATACGGGGTTTCTCCGCAACCTGTACAGGCGCCCGAAAACTCAAACAGGGGCTGCAACAATTGAGAGCCCTTAATGCTATCATGCTTAATTCTGTCTCTTTTAACTTCCGGCAGGGACAAGAAAAAATCCCAGTTTTCTCTTTCGCTTTCCCTCAACGGCAACTGGGGTTCCATATTTATCGCTTTCCGTTTAGTATCTGTTTTGTCTTTAACGGGACAAGCTTCAATGCACATTGCACAACCAGTGCAATCTTCAGCTGCAACTTGCAAGGTATATACTTCTCCATCTTCCCATTCTCGCCCCTTAACCTTAATTGACTTGAATGTACTTGGTGCTTTGGTCAACAAATCGTTAAAATATACTTTCGGACGAATAACTCCGTGTGGACACACAAAAGCACATTTGTTACACTGTATGCAAATGTCTTGATCCCATACAGGTATTTCTGTTGCTATATTTCTTTTTTCCCACTGTGTGGTTCCTGTTGGCCATGTTCCATCAACAGAGAAGGAGCTTACAGGTAAATCGTCTCCGTATCCTGCGATAATTTCCCCTGTCACGTCTTTTACGAAGTCAGGGGCTGTATCAGAAACTGCAGATACTGTCTTTATTGTGCTTGTCGCTTTTTTTGGTATTTCTAATCTATTAAGATTGGCAAGAGTTTCATCAACCGCCCTATAGTTTTTGGCAACTATTTCTTCACCTTTTTTGCCATATGTTTTTTTAATATATTGTTTAATGCTTTTGATTGCTTCATCTTTCGGCAACACTCCTGAAATGGCAAAAAAGCACGTTTGCATAATCGTATTTATACGCACACCCATACCGGTTTCTTTGGCAACTTTTAGAGCGTCAATCACATATACCTTAAGTTTTTTTTCAATGATCTGTTCTTGTGTTTTTAACGGAAGTTTGTCCCATGCTTCTTCAATTGAATATGGTGCATTCAATAAAAATGTACCTTTTGTTTCAATATTTCTAAAAACATCTTGGGTTTCTAAGAATCCAAACTGATGACAAGCAACAAAGTTGGCACGGTTAATTAAATAGGGAGATCTTATTGGTTCCTCGCCAAATCTTAGGTGTGAGACCGTCATACTGCCTGATTTCTTTGAGTCGTACACAAAATATCCCTGAGCAAAGAAATCAGTGGTTTCTCCAATAATTTTTATTGAATTCTTGTTTGCACCCACCGTGCCGTCCGCACCCAAACCATAGAACATGCCTCTGAACATTTTCTCTTTATGAATTGAAAGTTCTTTGTCATATTCCAAGCTCATGTTGCTAACATCATCTTTAATTCCAACTGTAAAATGATTTAGTGGTTTATCCTGTTTCAGAGAATCAAAAACGCCTTTTACCATTCCGGGTGTAAATTCTTTTGACGAGAGACCATATCTGCCACCGTTCACCTTTGGTGCTTTGTCGCCAATGTATAATTCGGTGATTGTATTTACAACATCGAGGTAAAGCGGGTCACCGGTACTGCCCGGTTCTTTTGTTCTGTCTAATACAGCAATTTTCTTTACTGTTGATGGAAGTTCATCAATAAAATGTTTCATCGAAAATGGGCGATATAAACGAACTTTTAACACACCAACTTTCTCGCCTTGGTTCGTTAGATAGTCAACTGTTTCGTGCACAGTGTCTGTTCCCGAACCCATAAGAACTATAACTCTTTCTGCGTCTTTTGCGCCTTCATATTCAAATAATTTATATTTTCTGCCAATTATTTTAGCAAACTCATCCATTGTTTCTTGAACAAGTTGTGGTGTTTTCTCGTAAAACAGATTAGCGGTTTCGCGCGCCTGGAAAAACACATCGGGGTTTTGTGCTGTTCCACGCAGAACGGGATTATTTGGATTTAAACCGCGCTTGCGATGAGCTATAACCAAATCATCGCTTATCATAGCGCGAATATCGTCATCGCTTAGTTGCTCGATTCTTTGTACCTCGTGTGAAGTTCTGAATCCATCAAAGAAATGTATAAATGGTACGCGCGACTTTAGTGTTGCTGCCTGAGCAATAAGCGCCATATCCATGACTTCTTGGACACTGCTTGCGCCAAGAAAGGCAAACCCGGTAGAACGTGCAGCCATAATATCTGAATGATCACCAAAAATAGACAAAGCGTGTGTTGCAACCGTTCGGGCCGATACATGAAAAACTGTTGATGTCAATTCACCGGCAATCTTGTACATATTAGGAATCATCAATAATAATCCCTGAGAAGCTGTAAAAGTAGAAGTTAATGCGCCAGTTTGTAATGCTCCATGAACAGCTCCTGCTGCTCCACCTTCGCTTTGCATTTCCATAATATGAGGTACTGTTCCCCAAATATTCTTAATCCCCATTGCGGACCATTGATCTGCCCACTCTCCCATATTGGATGATGGTGTGATTGGGTAAATTGCGCAAACTTCGTTGGTTTTGTGGGCAACATATGCCGCAGCTTCGTTTCCGTCAATTGTAACTTTTTCTCTTTTCATTGTAAAATCCTTGCTAAAATATAAAAGTGGATAGCGACCTCTTATTAGAGCCGTAAATTTACAGTTTATAAGTAACAGTCTGCAAAAGGTATTGGGTGGTGTTTATAATATTAATTGTCTGTGGTTGTGTTATGGTTTTATGCTAATTTTTCGGATACATATAAGAGAGTATTATGACTAATAATAAATATGATTCTATAGTTATTGGTTCGGGAGCGGGCGGACTAACCGCCGCAGTTGCCTTGGCACAAGCCGGACAAAAAGTTCTTGTATGCGAACAACATTATGCTCCGGGAGGTTGGACGCAGTCTTTCGTCCTTGATGGTTACCGCTTTAGCCCGGGCGTACATTATATCGGGGGGCTAAATCCGGGCGAATATCTCAACAAAATATATCGCGGTCTTGGTGTCTCGCAAGACTTAGAATTTCTCGAATTAAATCCCAACAATTTTGATCATATTTTCATTGGCGAGGAGCAATTTGACATCCCAAAAGGCAAAGAAAAGTATGTCGAAAGATTAATTGCTCGTTTCCCCGACGAAGCAAGTGGAATAAAAAAATTGTTTCAAAAAATAGACAATATAGGTTCATTGATGAGTTCTTTACCGCGCGGTAAATTTCCAATCAATAAACTAAGTTCAATCAAATGGCTGTGGAAATCAGGCGGTGCTTTAATAAATAAATATGTAAAAGACTCCATCCTGCGTGCAATTTTAAAAAGTCAAGCCGGCGATCATGGCGTGCCTCCATCTAAGGTATCGGCACTAGTACAAATCGGTATTATGCGGCATTATTTCAATGGCGGTTTTTATCCGAAAGGTGGTGCCTATATACTTCCCCGAGCATTTGTACGCGCATTAAAACGCTCGGGTGGAGAAATTAAACTAAGCACACCGGTTAAAAGAATAATCGTTGAAAATGCTGTGGCTATTGCTGTAGAAATAGGCGATGGCGAAAAACTGTTTGCGAAAAACATTATTAGTAACACTGACCCCGAAACAACTTTTATTAAATTAATCGGTAAAGAACATTTAAGTAATAAGCTTAATAGAAAATTGAACAAAGTACGCTATTCTACATCATGTCTTAGTTTGTTTTTAGCTGTTGATCTTGATCTAAAAAGCATGGGCTACGATTCCGGCAATTATTGGTTTTACGAACATTCCGATCTAGATAAAATATATTCACTCGGTCAAACAGATTATTCTGTTCATAACAGCCCTCCGGCAATGTTTATGACGATTACAACTCTCAAAGACCAAAGTAAGGTGAAAAAGGGCATTCACACTATTGAGGCCTTTTGTTTTGCGAATTATGAACCATTTAAAAAGTGGGAAAACGAACCACGCGGAGAGCGGTTAAAAGAATATAATTCATTGAAAAATGAAATAATGAAGAGGATGTTAGATTACCTTGAAAAACGTGTTCCCGGCATTAAAGATTCCGTAGTATTTAAAGATTTGGCAACTCCGCTAACTAATGCTCATTTTATCAACTCCCATAATGGAAACATTTACGGAACTGATAAGATCACTAAACAAATTGGTCCATTTGGATTTAACACAAAAACAGAAATCAAAAATCTATATTTATGTGGGGCGAGTACGTTATCGCACGGAGTTGCCGGTGTAACGGGAACTGGATTACGTGCCGCTGCAACTATCCTTAATTGTAAAACCAAAGATTTGTTGAAACAAGGGGGACCAGAGTTGAAAATTAGTAGTGCAAACTAAGTATTGTTTGATGGTGGTTATTTAGTTATCATACAATAAGAGATTGTTTCCGCAATAAACGCAATGTGTATGTTGGGATGTTGCCAGCAATGTAAAACTAACAAGAACCTTTATAATTATGCAGAACAAAAGACTTATCATAATCGTGCTCACTTCAGTAATTCTATTCTCATACCATTAATATCGATGCAGTTCACAGATAAAGTAAATTGGACTCTGTTCGATTTTGTTATCGCGGGAGCTTTGGCTTCTCGACAATTTTTCTTCGGTCTTGTCGACAGAAACGAACCATCTTCGTGGTCGCTACTGCAAACACTCTAAACGTTATCAATCCCTAAACTTCTATCTCTTTCCAATCGCCCTTTAATATTTTCCACAACATAATGCTCGCAAAAAGGAATAGGTAGGTTGCCATTCCAATCCAGGGGCCTATAAATCCTAAACCTAAAACAATGCCTGTTAAATAGGAAAACGGTAAAAAGAACAGCCATATTATAGTGGATTCTACGGCTGCCGGGAAAAACGTATTGCCGGCGCCTGAGAGCGAAAACCACAGCGTCATTCCAACCGCATCTGCAAATTGCACAAATCCTGCTATTCGCAATGCAACAGATCCAATTCTTATAACATCCGGATCATTGGTGAATATTGGCAATATATAGTGCGGAATCGTGATAAATAAAATACCAAGCGTGCCCATAATCATCATTGACCAGCGTACGCTTTCAACTATGCTAATCTCGGCCTTTTTTGGTTCTTTTTCACCAAGATATTTTCCGACCAATGTCGCGCAAGCCTGCCCGATGCCGGCAGCGGGCATGAAAGATGTATGTAATATTGTGAATACAACTTCGGTTGAGGCCAGTTCTACAACTCCAATCTTAGCAAGTATTTTGTAAAATAGCGCATAGCCCAAGACCACCAACATCCCTTGTGAGCCCTGTGGTAAGGCCAAGAGGACTTGTCGTTTCATCATCGCTTTGCTCAATTGGAGAGAAAATACTTTGTATTTTTTTTGTATCGTTGGAGCAAGTAAATATAAACTATAGTGGATTGCCATCCACAGTGATGCAATCAACGTCGCCATGGCAGCTCCTTTAACGCCCATGGCGGGGAATGGATACCACGACCACAGCGCGCCAAGCCACGACAAATCCATGCTGGATACCGATGAAAGTCCCGACTGAATTCCATCACGACCATAAATTAAACCGGCGTTCAAATACACATTTAAAATATTAGCAATAACCGATACGTTCATGTGAATGCGCGTACGCTCAATCCCGGTATAGAAACCTTGGAATGCAAAACCAAGAGTGGTGAAAAAGGTGCTCAAAAATGCGATTGATGCGTAATCTATGCACATTGCAATAACTTTCGGATCATCTAAAAACAGTGGCACAAGTCTATCTGCAAAGAAATACCCTAACAATGATATAGGTATGCCGAAAATTGCTGCTAAAATATGTCCGTTTCGCAACGCGGTACCGCACTCATAGTATTTTTTTTGTCCCAATCTACGCGATGTTACCGTTTGTGTTGCCGTTCGAAAACTCATGCCGAAATTAATAACTATCCATGTTAGCATTGCGCCCATACCGGTTGCCGCCAACGCCGATGCGCCAAGCCGACCAACCATCGCCATGTCAGCCAAGTTCATGAATGTGCGGCTTAGGTTACTGGCAATCACCGGTAGTCCAAGTAGAATAATCTTGTGTGAGATATCTCTGTTACGATGAAAAATTATTTGTTTGAGGTGAGACATTTTATTTTTCCAAAGAGTATATTCTTATTCCTTTTTCATTTAATAATTTTGTTGTTTTTCCACAGGCCGGTGCATTTGTTGCAAGGTTTATTTCTGCCTCCGGTGCATGGTTTTTAATGGTTTCAATTTGTTCCAGAATTTGTCTGCCGTCTTTCATGATAATTCTGCTTTTACGGTCTTTAATTAAAACAAAATGGTTATTAGAATATTTTCCAATTAAGGTTCTAGGTGATAGCCCGAATTTGCTTGGGTCAAGCAATAATATTTCTTTGTTCTCTATATAATACATTAGTTCATTTTATATAATGACGAGAAATTTAACAATCCTTGTGTTTAGTTCGATTACTAATTTTAAGTAAACTTCGGTACTATGAATTCACTAAATACACTTTTTTCTATAAATCCTGAAGTAGAAAATGCTCTTTCTAAAAAGCAGCCTGTTCTTGCCCTTGAATCAACAATCATCGCCCACGGAATGCCATACCCTGAAAACGTTGAATTTGCGAAACGGGCTGGAGCGCTTGCGCGCAAACATGGTGTAACTCCCGCAACAATTGCGATTATTGATGGCAAAATTCATATCGGACTTTACGAGAAGCAATTAGAAACGCTGGCAAACAATACAAATGTAGAAAAGGTTGCTGTGCGAGATATTGCTCTTATGGTTGCACAAAAACTAACTGGCGCAACCACTGTTTCGGCAACCATGCATTTAGCGCATTTAGCGGGTATTGACGTTTTTGCAACCGGTGGAATTGGTGGTGTTCATAGAAGTGCAGAAACTACATTCGATATTTCACAAGATTTAATTGAATTGTCACGAACTCCTATGATCGTAGTCTCGGCGGGCGTTAAGGCAATCCTAGATATCCCCAAAACCCTTGAACATCTTGAAACCTATGCCGTTCCGGTTGTAGGATATCAAACAACCGAATTTCCTGCTTTTTATTCACGATTGTCTGGTTATAAAACTACTCCCCGAGGCAACGATCCTTCAGAAATTGTCAAAATATTTAAAGCGCAAAAAGATTTGAATTTAAAATCATCTTTATTGGTTGCAAATCCGGTACCATGCACCGATGAAATTCCTAATAATATTATCGATGAATATATTAATGCAGCCCTTATTGAATGCTCAGAGAAAAAGATAGTTGGTAAAAAGGTTACTCCTTTTTTACTTAAAAAGATTGTTGAATTAAGTCGTGGCAAAAGTCTTAAAACAAATATTGCACTTGCGTTAAATAATGTTAAGCTTGGAGCGCAAATTGCAATAAAACTATCAGAAATATAACTTTGAACTAGGGGCAGAATACTCTGCCCCCAAACCCTAATATTTAATAATCTATTCCCATATTATAGAACATAAATGACCACATATCAGAGGATTCTTCAATGATCATTGATGTCGGTTTTCCTGCACCATGTCCTGCCTTGGTCGCAATTCTGATTAATGTGGGATTATCGCCAATATGTTTTTCATGTAATGTTGCTGCATATTTAAACGAATGTGCCGGAACAACGCTATCATCATGGTCGGCTGTTGTAATCATTGTTGCAGGATAAGAAACCTCATTTCTAATATTATGTAATGGGGAATAAGAATAAAGATTGTTAGTTTTTTCATTATATATTCCCTATGTATTGTTTAATATTATCAAAATTGTTTCCACCTATTGCAAAAGCCTTAATTCCAACATAATGTGCCACCGGTGCTATTAATCCAACCAATTCGCTCCAAATAACATTCTCATCATTTTGTGCGTTATGGAACCTTTCACTCCCAACAGTATGAACAACTACAGTCTTCATACCGTTTATTTTATTATATATTTTTGACATGTCCGGAAATTGTGGATATTTTCCTTCCGGTGTAGCTCCTCGTAAAAAATTCTGCCCCGACCTATTTATATGATTACCAATTGAGACTGCATCACTTATTCCTGTCAATCGGTCAACAATAAGGAGTTCGTCTAATTTGAATTCTTTTTTTATTATAATGAAATTCTTGGGGTTAATGGTTTCAGAATCTATATTTTTCGGCCAAACAATAGTTTTCCCATTCCATCTTCCAAATTTATGACCGGCAACTGAACCCTCTTTTTGTATATGTTTATTCCATTCTTTTGAAAAAGAACATAAATAAATCGGCATTTGTTTATAATTCATTACTTCGTCGTCCTTTGGCCAAATAAAACGGTTCCCAATCGAACCATTGTTGCGCCTTCTTCCACTGCTATTTCAAAATCTCCGCTCATTCCCATTGATAACTCAGTAAATTTTTTAGTATTGTATGTGATTTGAGTTTTTATAGTATCGTGCATTTTCCGCAAACTAATAAATACCTCTCTAGTTCTATTAATATCTAAAGTCAGGGGTCCAACTGTCATAAGTCCCTGCAGTTCGATTCCCTCTATCTCAAAACAGGCAAGTATTTCGTCGATATTATTTGGTTTAAATCCAAATTTTGCATCTTCTCCGCTTGTATTGACTTCCAACAAAATCGGTATCGTGCGTTCTAAGGACTCTGCTTTGTTTCCTATTTTACTAGCCAACTTTAATGAATCTACAGAGTCTATCGTATCAAAAAGATTAAGCGCTTTATTTATCTTATTAGATTGCAGATGCCCAACTAAGCGTTTTGTAATGTTTGGGAGAATATCGGCAATTTCAGAAAATTTTTCTTCAGCCTCCTGAATTCGATTCTCGCCAATTGTATCTAATCCAACATCTCTTACATCTGAAATTATAGAGGCCGGATGTGTTTTTGTAATGGCTACAATTTTAACAGGCGTTTTATTGCCTCTCCGTTGTTGAGCTTCGGCTATCCGTTCTTTAACTCTCCCAACTTTATCTTTTAGGTTCACCTATTCAGTTTGACCAATAGTAAGTTGTTTATCATCCTCTTTGTTTTCGTCGTCAGATTCATCCTCGCGTATGACTCGAGATATTGAAGAAATCATCGCTCCCTCGTCAAGTTTTACTAAGCGAACACCTTGAGTGACTCGGCCTATTGTGCGAATTGCTGATACGGGTTGACGCATAATAACGCCCATATCTGTAATAATAATCAGGTCGTCTGTTTCGACAACTTCCATAATGGCTACCATCTTTCCAGTTTTTTCAGTAGTTCGCATTGTTAAAACACCCTTGCCGGACCGATGTTGCGTACGATATTGAATAACTTCTGTTCTTTTTCCGTACCCTCGATCTGTGGCCACAAGGATTGTTCCTTCTCTTTTAACAACCAGCATCCCAATTACCCTGTCCGTAGCAGAACTAAGCTTGATTCCTTTTACACCCATCGTTTTTCTACCGCTTGGTCGAATATCGCTTTCAGAAAAGCGAATTGATTTTCCGTCACTAGTACCTAATAAAATATCGTGTTCGCCATTAGTGATGCGCGCTTCAATTAATTGATCTCCATCACGTACTTCAATTGCATATATGCCGCCCTTACGGGGATTGCCATAAGCCGATAGAACGGTTTTTTTAACGATACCTTTTTCAGTTGCCATGACAATATAATGTTCATCATCAAATTCTTTAACGCTAACAAAGGCTTTAACGTGTTCATCGGTTACACAGCCAATTAAATTAACAATCGCTCGACCGCGAGTTGCTCGTCCGCCCTGTGGAATATCATATGCTTTTAACCAATAACATTTACCTCCATCAGTAAAAAATAACATATACTCATGTGTGCTGGCAATAAAGAGATGTTCTATGAAGTCTTCATCTCTTGACGTCGCTCCCTGAACTCCCCGACCACCGCGCCTTTGGGTTCTATATGTACTAACTGCCGTTCGTTTAATATATCCCTGATGAGTAATGGTTATAACCATATCTTCTTCAGCAATCATATCTTCAATAGAAAATTCAGCACCATATGGCATTATTTCGGTTCGGCGTTTGTCTCCGTGTTTTTCAAGTAATTCTCTTAACTCTGTTTTAATAATATCCATCCGCATATCGCGGCTTTCTAATATGTTTTTTAATTGAGCAATCTGTTGAATAATTGCTTTGTATTCCTCAACTACTTTATCAACCTCTAGGCCTGTTAGTTTTTGAAGCCGCATATCTAAAATTGCTTGAGCCTGTCTTTCAGATAATTCAAAACCATCCATCAGTCCTTCTTTAGCTTGGACAGGATTTTTGCTCCCGCGGATTATTTTTATTACCTCATCGATATTGTCAAGGGCAATTTTTAATCCTTCAAGAATATGCGCTTTTGCTTCAGCCTGTTTTAGGTCAAATTCAGTCCTACGAACAACAACAACATGTCGGAAGTCGATAAAATGATTCATCACTTCCGGCAGGTTCATCACCTTAGGAACGCCATTAACAAGCGCCAACATGATTATACCAAAAGTGTCTTGTAATTGCGTATGTTTATATAATTGATTTAAAATCACATCAGGAATTGAGTCTCTTTTTGTTTCAATTACTACACGGATTCCATCTTTATCTGACTCATCCCGCAGATCTGAGATTCCTTCTAGTTTTTTATCATGTACAAGATCGGCAATTTTTTCGATTAAATTTGCTTTATTTACTTGATATGGTAATTCAGAAATAATAATGTGCTCACGTCCGCTCTTAGTTGTTTCAATAAAAGCTCGCCCACGAACAATTACTTTGCCTCTTCCGGTAGTGTACGCATTTTTTATTCCCTCGGTGCCCATTATTATAGCACCGGTTGGAAAGTCAGGTCCACTTACAAAACCCATTAATTCTTCGGCAGTTAATTCAGAATTGTCTATTAAGGCAATTAGTCCGTTAATCAGTTCGGTTACATTGTGTGGAGGTATTTTTGTTGCCATTCCAACCGCAATTCCTTCTGATCCATTTGCTAAAAGCGCCGGAAAGACAGTAGGTAAAACTGTTGGCTCTTGCAAGGTTTCGTCAAAATTTGGAATCCAGCTAACCGTTTCCTTATCAAGGTCGCGCAACATGTCACCGCCAATTCTTGTCATTCGCGACTCTGTATAACGCATCGCTGCAGCACTATCGCCATCAATGGATCCGAAATTACCTTGGCCGTCAACCAACTCATAACGCATTGAAAATGATTGTGCCATCCGCACCAATGCATCATAAACAGAAGAATCTCCATGCGGGTGATATTTGCCTAACACATCACCAACTATTCTGGCTGATTTTTTATAGGCTCGATTCCACTGTGAACCAAGATCATTCATCCCAAACAGTATCCGGCGATGAACGGGCTTAAGACCGTCGCGTACATCGGGCAAAGCCCGCGCGACAATAACAGACATAGAGTAATTTAAATAGCTCTCTTTCATCTCGTCTACAATATCGCGATTAATAGTATTTTCTCTTGCTATATCCACTTTATTTTTCCTGTCTGTTAAATGTCAAGATTTGACACAAATTTTGCGTTTTTTTCAATGAAGGTGCGCCTTGCTTCTACGTCGCTACCCATCAATTCCTGAAAGGTTGTTGACGCTTCCATTGCATCATTGATTTTTACTTGCATAAGCGAACGCCGTTCAGGATCCATTGTCGTAACCCATAATTGCTCCGGATTCATTTCACCCAAACCCTTATACCGTTGTAAGCTAACTGTTTTATTCTCATTGTCTTTCTGCATTCTCCCAACTATCGTTTCCCGCTCATTTTCATCGTATGCATATACTTCTTTTTTTCCTTGTTTTATTTTATACAAAGGAGGCATTGCTAGATACATATTCCCATTAGTAATTATTTCGGGCATTTTTCTGTAAAAGAATGTTAATAATAAAGTTCTAATGTGACTTCCGTCAACATCAGCATCGGTCATAATAATGATTTTATGGTAACGCAGTTTTTCAATATCAAAATCCGATGCAGCTTTTTCACCGGAATCATCGCCCGAACCTCCAAAACCGGCACCAATTGCTGTAATTATTGTTTGAATTTCGTTATTTGATAAAAGTTTATCAATTCTGGCTTTCTCGGCATTGATCACTTTGCCGCGCAAGGGTAATATTGCCTGAAATCGACGATCTCTTCCTTGTTTAGCTGATCCACCGGCCGAATCGCCCTCAACTAAATATAATTCAGTCAGGGCCGGGTCTCTATTTGAGCAGTCTGCGAGTTTTCCCGGTAATGTCGAGCTGCCCAAAGCACTCTTTCTACGAATTAATTCGCGCGCCTTTCGTGCGGCGCTGCGACTTCTTGCGGCTAACAAAGCTTTTTCAATTATTTTTCTTCCAACCGAAGGATTTTCCTCTAAGAAATCTTGTAAACCCTCATATACGGCCGCATCAACAATTCCTTTTACATCACCATTGCCAAGTTTCGTTTTTGTTTGTCCCTCAAACTGTGGTTCGGGCACTTTTACTGAAATTACTGCTGTTAAGCCTTCTCTGAAATCTTCTCCCGACAATGAAATATTTTCATTTTTATTAGCCTTAATGATGTTGTTTTTTGCTGCGTAGTTATTCAGCCCGCGCGTTAGCGCTGATCTGAAACCAGATAGATGCGTACCGCCTTCAATCGTGTTAATATTATTCACAAATGTTAATACATTTTCAGTATAGTTTGCACCGTATCGCAAGGCAACTTCCACCGGAACTTCAGCATCTATTTTGCTAATCGTTACGACTTTGTTATGCAGCGGTAGATTGCTACTGTCTAAATACTTAACAAAATCGATTAATCCTCCAGCATATTTATACTGTTCTTCAACTTTTTCATCACTGCGATTATCAATAATATTTATTTCTAAACCGCTATTTAGATATGCTAGTTCGCGTAAACGGTCACTTATTATATCAAACTCAAAAACTGCTGTGCTAAAAACTTGACTGTCAGGTAAAAATGTAATTATTGTACCTGTCTTCTTGGACTTTCCTACAACTTCAAGTTTGCTTATTACCTTGCCTCTTGAATAGCTCTGTCTATATATTTTGCTGTCTCTATGAACTTCCGCGGTAAGTAATTCAGATAAGGCATTTACAACTGAAACGCCGACACCGTGCAATCCACCGGAAACCTTATAGGAGCCTTTATCAAATTTTCCTCCGGCGTGTAAAATAGTCATAACAACTTCCAGCGCCGGGAGTTTTTCTTCCTTGTGTATATCAACCGGTATTCCTCGGCCGTTGTCCTCAACCGATACTGAACCGTCTTTATTTAAACTAACATCAATTTTTGTGCACTCACCCGCGAGAGCTTCATCCACCGAATTGTCTACCACTTCATAGACCAGATGGTGTAATCCTCGTTTGCCAACATCACCGATATACATCGCCGGTCGACGCCTTACAGCTTCTAGCCCTTTTAATACCGTAATTTTTTCTGCGCCGTATTTAGATTTTTCTTGAACGTCTTTTGTCATATGAATCTTATGTCCCTTATTACATTTTTACCGATTTTATTGTTTATTTTTTGAATTATTTCTTTTTTTTGAAAATACAATTCCTGCCGCCATGTTGGCGATGACACTTTTACAATTATCACACCATGCTCAACTCTATCCGGTTCTGTATTTTTTGCAACTGTGTCTCCAACAATCTCATTCCAAATGTTTAATGCCTTATTTTGAGCAATAGCATTATCAATGCCAAATTTCCGAAGCATTGAATCAATGGCTATTTTTAAGCTTTGCATTATCCTAAATAAAAACTGCAGTTGTTTGATTTGTCAATTTTTACACCCTGTTCTTCAACAATCTTTAAATCTGTTGTTGTTATTATTGTTTGAAGATCATTGTCTATCATTGCCATGGCCTGTTTACTGCGCGAATCGTCTAACTTTGCAAACAAGTCATCTAAAAGTATTATTGGAGCTTTTTCCGTTACTTTTCTAATTAGTTTAACTTCTGCTAATTTTATTAATAATAATGCAAGTTTATGTTCACCCTGCGAGCCATATTGTTTAATATTTTTTCCGTTAAACGTGAAATCAATTTTATCTGTGTGTGGCCCAAATGATGTTCGTCCTAGATAAGTGTCCCTGTTTTGTAGTTTATTCAATATCTCAATATAATCTTTTTCATTCTCGGGCATTTTTTTTTCCAATTCACCTGAAAACGAGAACTTACCTTCCTTAAAATCTTTTACTGTATTTTTTAATTCAAGTCTGTACTTATTGAAAAATTCAGTTCTTCTCGCCCACAATTTTTGACCAATTTCAGATATTCTTTCATTCCAAACATTTAATTCTTTTCCGGCGCCGCTCACTAAATTAAAATCATCCAATAATTTGTTGCGTTGTTTTAATATTCGATTATACTCTGATAAAATTGTAAAATATTCATTAGAAACTATCGAGAATAATTTATTAAAATAATTCCTTTGATCCTGCGGTGATCCTTTTGTTATTATTTGCTCTTCTGGAGACAATAATACAACCGGATTCAATCCCACTAGTTCTCCAATACTTTCCAACTTATTTCCATCAATTAATATACGCCTTGTTCCGTCTTTAGTTTGGTTAATCTGAATTTCTTGAATCTTATCATTAGTATGAAAATTTCCTGTTATGCTTAAAAATTCCTTATCGTCTTTTAATAATTCTTTTTTACGATTTGTCCTGAAACTTCTTCCAATTGACAAAGAATGTATTGCTTCTAATATGGCGGTTTTGCCCGATCCGTTCTTACCCCAAATAACATTAATATTGGGACAAAATTCAATATTTATAGTATCATGATTGCGAAAAGAAACCAATCCAATTTCCTTAATTGGCATTGAACAAACTAATATTTAAAAATATTCAGAATGCCTAGTCGTTCAACCTAATAGGCATTAATAGCATTGTCAAATCTATATTATCATCTGATTTTTCAGGATAAAATAGAGTGGCACTTATTGGCGTTTTCAATTTAACAATTACATTTTCGTCTTGAACGTGCGTTATTATATCACGCAAATATGATGCATTATATCCAATCAATAAGGGTTCACCAGTGTATTTGGCGCCGGATAAATCTTCTTGACCTCGCGATGCTTTTTCAGGATCTTCGGTTGTCATGCGTACTTTTTGTTCGTCTAAATGTAGAGCAATTTGGTGTGTGGCTTTATTTGAAAAGATAGAAACTCTTCGCACTGCTCCTAATAAATCGTTTCGGTTAACGGCTAAAACTTTATCGTTGTCTGTTGGTATTACACTTTCATAATCAGGAAAACGCTCATCAATAACTCGTGTATAAACTGTATCTTCGCCAAACGAGGCGATTAGATGATTATCGCTTACTAATATTTCTACTGCATCAGCTGTAAAAGTATTAAATAAGCTTAAAAATTTTCTTGGTATTATAATATCGCCTGTAAACTCACCTGCTTTGTAATCTTTCACTATGTATTGTACAAGGCGGTGTCCATCAGTTGCAACCGCGGTAAGTTTACTTTCATTAACACGTAGAAAAACACCAGTTAAGGCAGGTTTCATTTCATCGCGGCTCACAGCGAAACTTGTCATTTCGATGACTGATTTCATTGTTTCAAGATTAATGCCTAAATTCTTTTTACCATCTGTTTGTGGTAATGCAGGAAATTCTTCCGGAGCTTTTCCCATTAAATCATATACACCATTATCCGTTTTTAATTCAATTTTATGCTGTTGATTAACCGATAATGTGATTCTATCATCATTGATCTCATTTGTTATTTCTAATAGTGGTTGTAATGGAATGGCAGCAGATCCTGTTTCTTTTATAGTTGCCGGTAATTTTGTTACAATTGTTATTTCTAAATCCGTACTTCTGATAATAGTATTTCCATCATCTACTTCAAATAATGCAAAACTTAAAATAGGTAAGGTTGAACGGTTAGGTACTGCTTTAGATAGTTTTTGAAGAGCTACCTGCAACTCTGTTTTAGATGTTGAAATTTTCATAAAACTTCCTTGTAAATATTGTTCAAATAAAGAGTAATAATTTACTTTATTATGACCTTAAAAAGTAATTAATAATTTCATTTTAATTAACCTTAAAATATATAATCAAAAGTTTTATATTATTTAATATTTTTCTATTTATATTTAAAAGATATTGTTATTTATAGTGTTGATAATGTGGATATGTTTAAAAGTTTTTTTGTAAAAATATATAAGTTATGACTGTAATAAGTTCGGTTATTTAAACAAAAACTTTATGTGGATAGTGTTTATAATTTTGGGGACAATTAACAGCTAACAATCATTTCTGAATTAATTTAAATATTTTATTAAACAGTAATTATTTTGGGAAAAAGATGTGGTTAATTTTGTGGATAACTAACGACGGTAAATTCACCAAATATAATTTGATGTGGAAAACTTGTGGTTTTAATTTTTTATTGAAATATAGAATTTTTCCCGTGCATCTTGAATGAAATCCACATACCAAGCCATTTTCTTTTTGTTTAAAGCCATTGCCTCAATATCAATCCAGTGTGTTTCAAGATTTGGATATCCACCTTCTTTAGCATCTTCGAGCCATAACAAATGATACCCTAAGCTAGTCTTAACCGGTAAACTGCACTCATGAAGTTCCAAATACTGTAACACCTGACCAATCTCCGGAATTGCAAAATCGTTTGGGCTTATCCATCCTAAATAACCGCCATCTTTATTGGTTTGTTCATCAACAGAATGTCGCTCAGCAAGAGCGATAAAATCATCAATCGTTTTTACGGAATCTTTAATTGTGGCGGCAAAATCATACACTTTTTGTTCATCGTTTTCTGTGATTGGTGGATTTATCAAGATATGTCTTACGCGCACCTTGTCACCTTGTTTTTCTAACGGTTGTATTATGTGATAACCGAAAGCTGTTTTAACCGGCTTGCTTATTTCTCCAATATCAAGGGTGAATGCAGCTTCTTCAAATTCACTAACCAATGTACCACGACGTGTAAAACCAAGATCACCACCGCGGTTTTTAGATCCCGGATCTTGTGAATATACTTTAGCTAATTCTGAAAAATCTGCACCCGCGTAAACCTCGTTACGCAAGCTATCTAATAAGGCAAGTGTAGCTTTTATGCTTTCTTCGCCCGGCTTTAGAGGCAGTAAACTGTGACGTAGTTTGATCTGTGGCGGAAAAAACGGTAAACTGTCTTTGTAAACAGTAAAGAAATTTTCAACTTCTGTTCTATTTACAGCAACGCCCTGTAATTTAATTTGTTGAAATTTATCTGCATATAGTCTATCACGAATATCGAACCAATATTCCCGCTTAAAATCGCGTAACGGCTCACCTAGCATTTCCTCGGCTTTTTCTTCGCTCCCCGCCTGAGATAAGATATTATTGACCTGCGCCTCCAATGCTGTATCAACCTCTTTATCTTTTACGATTAGATTAGTGTCACGCATGGCGAGTTGTAAAACAATTTTTTGATCGATCAACGACTGTAATACTTGCGTTTGTAACCGTTGATATAACTCCATATTTTGATTTGGATCTATATTTTGTTGCATTGCCGTAACATTGACAATCTGTGCTAATTCACTTTTTAAAATTATATTGTCTGCGACAATTACTGCAATGCCATCAATAACTGGCTTATTTTCCTCTGTTTGGCTAAAGCTTATATTTGAAAAAAGTAGAAGACATAAAAATATAAGATTTATCTTTCGTGATTTCATTAATTGTTCTCTATGTTTATTTTAACAGTATAGTGATTTCTTAAACTATCTAAAAAGTGAACCGATCTGAGCGCCTTTTTTTGGTTGAATAATCGTTGATAGATTTCATCATAGGCTTCGTCAATATTAATTTGCGAACCCGCCTTATGGCGGTCTAAAACCTCAATGACATGATATCCGTAATCTGTTTTAATAGGACCGATGGTAAAATTTGTTCTGTTATTTGAAAAAATCTCTGAATCTAATTGTACGACGAGATTACCTTTTTCTACAGAAGTGACGTTTACATTATAATTCGCTAAAAGTTCTTTTCTGTCAATAGAGTTCTTTGGTTGTTTCAGGGCATTAGATATGTATTGAGCAATCGAGTCTGATGTTGTAAAAAAATGCATTACTTTAGCACCATCATTTTGATACTTAAAAGTGCTCCTGTATTTATCATAATAGGTTTTAATTTCTGAATTTTCGATGGATATTTGTGATGCCACATAATTATCCATGAAAGCATTGCCAAATAAATCTTTCCGATAAGCATTTACTTGCGAGTTCAAAGTTACATCACTGTCCAATCCGCCCTGTTTTGCTGCAAGATAAAGCAATTCCCTATCAATCCACGATGCAACCACATCATTAATAGAATAGTTTTGATTGGAAACGGAAAGTTTTAGTCTCTCAGCTTCAGCGATGCTAAGCACCGAATTTTCTACACGGGCTATGGTCGGGCTGTCAACCCCGGTCTCTTTTGCACAAGATGCAAACAATAAAAGAATAATAAATAGTAACAATTTTCTCATAGACACTACATTTTAAACATCAAAGTTAGGAAAAGTTTCATTTAGAAAACAGTTCAACGAATAATTCCAGCGCTTTTAATGAATGAGTAATATTATCAGCCTTAACCGAAATTGAAAATCCATCTTTGGATGGTGTAAAAAGATAACTAAAATTGTTTATTGTCATTTTTTCACCAACAGCGGCAATTAACTCTTGAACTGATGAAAAGGGCGAAAAATCCGTTAATCTTAATTTGAGATCAGAACCAAACACCAAAACGGATGTCACTGCAGTTCCGGTTAGTTTTACGCGAAGCTGTGAAATATACATTAAATTGTTAGCAGCTTCCGGTAATATGCCAAACCGATCAAGCAATTCCGCTTTAATTTTGTTTACTGCATCAACATCGCGAGCGCCGGAAAGCTGTTGATAAAAATATAATCTATCCTGTACAAACGGCACATAATCGTCACTCAATAGGGCATTTATTGGTATAGAAATCTTGGGTGGTAATTGGTGCACATCGGCATTGCCGGTTGATTCGTCGACGGCTTCTTGTAATAACTTGCAATACATTTCAAATCCAACAGCCGCAATATTTCCGCTTTGTTTATAACCAAATAGATTGCCGGCGCCACGAATTTCAAGATCTTTCAGAGAAATATCATAACCGGAGCCTAAAGAAGTAAAATGTTCGATCGCCTTTAACCGCTTATGTGCACTTTCGCCGATAGTTTTGCCGTGTGGCAATAACAAGTAACAATAAGCCTGTCGGTAGCTTCGCCCAACACGCCCCCTGATTTGGTATAATTGAGAAAGACCAAAATTTTGTGCATTATTGATAACAATTGTGTTGGCATTTGCCACATCTAGCCCGGATTCGATTATTGTTGTACAGAGTAAAATATCAATGCCGCCCGCAAAAAACGAAAGCACTGTACCCTCTAAAGCCTTCGTGCTCATTTTACTATGTGCTACGCCGGTTGTGTGATTAGGAAAAAGTTCAATCAGTTTTTTAAGTATAAAAGGAATTGAAGCAATGTCATTATGTAAAAAATATACTTGCCCTCCTCGCACAAGTTCATTATTAACAACGCCTTTGATGTTGTTCCAATTGAAATACTGCACGAATGTTTTAATCGGGCGCCGAGTTTTTGGAGGCGTACTAATCTTGCTTATGTCTCGTATACCAAACAGCGCTTGTTGTAATGTCCGCGGTATAGGAGTCGCCGTAAGCGTTAAGACATCAACGGTCAAACGCATTTGGCGTAATTTTTCCTTATGTTTTACACCAAACCGATGTTCTTCGTCAATTATTAACAATCCCAAATCCGGAAAGTTAACATCTTGCGAAAGTAGTCGGTGAGTACCGATTACCAAATCGGTTTTACCTGTCAACATTTTTTCTAAAATTTCTTGTTGTTGCTTCTTCGTTTTAAATCGAGACAATAATTCAATCTGTACGCCTAGCGGCTCTAATCGTCCTTTAGTCGACATAAAATGCTGGTCGGCGAGAATTGTTGTAGGCGTTAAAAAAAGAACTTTTTTACCCGAGATAATCGCCTTTAAGGCTGCTCTTAGGGCAACCTCTGTCTTTCCAAAGCCCACATCACCACAAATAAGCCTGTCAACCGGGAATTCTTTTTCCATATCCGAAACGACAGCACAAATTGCGGCTTTTTGCCCGGGCGTTTCTTCGAAGGGAAATGAGGCCTCTAATTCTCGCATGAAACTATTGTTTATATTGTATTTAAACCCGCGCTTTATATTGCGAGAACTATATAAATTAACCAAATCTCGAACAACGGTTTTCGCAGAATCTTTTGCCGTTTGCTTTTGCCTTTTCCATTTAGGACTGTTTAAAGTAGAGAGATTTGGGTTTTTATCGCCGGAAACGAGCATTCTATGAACACGATTGAATTTATCTATTGGAACGTAAACATTTGCATTGTCAGTATATTCAATTTTAATACATTCCTGATTTACATTATCTTGGGTTATAAGTGTGTTTAGTCCTCGGTATAAACCGACGCCAAAGTCTTGATGTACAAGAGGATCTCCCCAATCTAAATCTTCTAAGGAGGAAAATTCTTTTTGGGGAATTACAGCAATAGAATCAACTGTCCATCGTGAGCGATATACAGGTTTTTGGCGATTAAGTTCAGAAAGCGACAAACAACAAAAATTCAAATCTTTTGAATAAAAACCGCTTTCTAGAGTATTGTGTATCAAGGTAAAGTTTTCAAGTTTATATTTATCTAGAACCATTTTTGAGTTAATGTTGTCCGAAAATAGGAAGACATTCTCGGGTTTTGTTTTTTTTAATGCCGAAGACAATGAAACGCTATCATTAGAATCGCTATCGTCTGAAATATTAAAATTTTTACAATTCAGATTGATGTCATTATTATGGTTTTTGCTGAATTGTATGCGAAACAATTTAAAATCTACATTTAGCCAAATAATTTTAAAAGCGTTTTCTAAATATCTTGTCAAAGAAATTTTGTCATCGGAAGCGGCATTTTTATTTGGTGGTGGAAGTATTTCTATGCGATTTATGTTTTTAATAGTACGCTGAGACCTTGGGTTAAATAAGCGTATGGAATAAATTGTATTCCCAAAAAATTCTATACGGGTCGGATTAGCAGCATACGGTAAAAACACATCTAAAATTCCGCCGCGCGTAGAAAAAGTTTTAGGAATTTCGGTGCGGTCAACTTGTTCATAACCCCAATTAACTAAAGCCGCTAACAATGATTGACGATTTGGTGTTTCGTTAACCTTTAGAACAAAGGAGACGTCCTCTTCGATTATTATATCTATGGCAGGCTCATTGGCGGCGGCATATGATGTGAAAATTAAACCGGAGGTGTCTTTACGAAAGAAATTGACCGCTTCTGATCTATAGCGTTCATTTTCAAGATTAAAGCCCGGAATGTCCATATCGTTTTTTACAGATTCGGGAAAGATTGCTATTTTGTCAGGAATTAAATTATAGCATGCTAAATACAATTTTTCGGCTAAGGCACTTGTATCTAAGACAACTAGAGCTGGCTTGCCGTGCATCCTTTCAATAGAAAGCAATATCAAACTTGCAGCCGATAGCGTAAGTCCAGAAAACCCCCGCGTTGTATTAATTACGTCTTTCTCTATATTTAGATTGCTTGCTATGCTTGCCAGCAAACCTGATAAAGATGTTTCACGTGAAACATTCATTTTGATTTATAAAGCAGGACAGATAATACGCCAACATCGGCAGGGGTAACACCTGAAACGCGCATAGCCTGGCCAAGTGTTTCAGGCTTAACAAAGTCAAGCTTTTCACGCGCTTCGTTTGACAGGCCGTTAATAGAAAAATAATCAAAATTCTTTGGTATAAAAAACTTCTCCTGTGATTTTAATCGTTCAATTTGTTCATATTGTCGAACGATGTAGCCGGCATATTTAATTGTTGTCTCGGCCTCAGTATGAATTTCGTCAATGATATGATTATCAAAACTGGAATGAAAACCGTTTTCTGTAAAACGTTCTGGCAAATGAGAGAGCTTAACGCCCGGCCTCTTTAGAACCTGTCTTGCAGGCTGAGAATGTTTAATGGTTGTTCCATCAATATCCGAGAGCGTATTGTTTATTTCGTTTGGTGAAAGGCTTTTGTTGAGATTTTCTACAATGCGTTCTGTGGCTTGAATTTTGTTAAAAAGAAAATCATAAAAATTGTCACCTATCAAACCGTATTTTGTGGCCTTTTCTGCAAGTCGCTGATCTGCGTTAGAGTATCGCAATAGCAACCGATGTTCCGCGCGCGATGTAAACATACGGTATGGTTCCATGGTATCTTTGGTTATAAGGTCATCTATTAAAACGCCGATGTAGGCTTCGTCACGGCGAAGAGTAAGTGACTGTTGATTTAATGTTGATTTTGCAGCATTAATTCCTGCGATTAGCCCCTGCCCTGAAGCTTCCTCGTAGCCGGATGTTCCATTTACCTGTCCCGCAAAATATAATCCGTTGATAAATTTTGATTCAAGAGTGGCCTTTAGCTGTGCAGGAGGGAAAAAATCATATTCTATAGCATAGCCGGGTCGTAAAAACGCTGCTTTTTCTAATCCGGGAACTTGGTGTAATGCATTTAATTGTACATCTTCGGGAAGACTAGAAGAAAATCCGTTCACGTAGATTTGATCCGAATTACGCCACTCCGGTTCTAAAAACAAGGTATGAGAATTGTGGTGTGAGAAACGATGAATTTTATCTTCTATTGAAGGGCAATAACGCGGACCTTCGCCAAAGATATCTCCTGCAAATAAGGGCGAACGTTTAATGTTATTATAAATAATGTCGTGACAAGAAGGATTTGTTTTGGCCACATGACATGGTATATTGGGAGGATTAAAATTCTTTGTCTTATACGAAAAGGGTACAGGGTTTTCATCGCCAACTACGGTGTCTAATTTTTTCCAATTAACCGATTTTTTAAACAGTCGTGGCGGTGTCCCCGTTTTAAGGCGTCCCGCTTTGAAGCCGCGCTTGCTAAGAGATTCTGTAATTCCGACAGAATTGGATTCTCCCATACGTCCAGCTAGTATTTTTCGGTTTCCGATATGAATAAGACCATTTAGAAAGGTACCACAAGTTATTACCGCGGAACTGCATACAAGCCGATTCCCATTGCGCAGAACAACTCCGGAAATTGAATTGTTCTTTTCAATAATATCGACGACCTCGCCGCCCATTAAGGTGAGACTTTCAGAGTCTTTTACTAAACTTAAAACATAACTTTCATATACACGCTTATCAGTTTGGGCGCGTGGTGACCAAACAGAACGTCCTTTTGAGCGATTTAAAAGCTTAAACTGTAACCCCGCGGCATCCGCGGCATGACCCACAATACCACCAAGAACATCAATTTCACGTACAATTTGTCCTTTTGCCAGACCCCCAATTGCCGGATTGCACGACATGCGTGCAATGGCATGTATGTCCTGAGTTATGAGGGCAGTTTTTACCCCAAGACGGGCGCTTGCAAGAGCAGCCTCTGCACCGGCATGACCTCCACCAACAACAATTACATCATATTTATTGGACACATGTTTCACGTGAAACTTATTTTCCAATGCAGAAGTTGTTGAAAATATTATTTAATATATCGTCTGGCGTGGTCTTGCCCAAGATAGTGTCCAGAGCGCCTAGCGCTTCCCGCAGTTCAATTGAAATAAGTTCATAGGCGCACCGCGGATTGTTTAAAAGACCAATGATAGCACTTAGTTTGTCAAAACAAGTTTGCAATGCGTGCTGTTGGCGGCTTGTTGTAATTGTGATATTGTCGGATAAAGAACTGCTAATTCCAAGAGTTGATTTTATTCGTTGTTTTAATATTTTAACATTTAGACCGGTCTTGGCTGATAAATATAATCGCACGGAATGAGAGCGCTTAATGGAAGCTAATTCAGTTTGGGTGAGTAGATCGACCTTATTCATAATTTCAATAATAGGAATAGTTTTTGGATAGTTATCGTAGGGCGCTTTGACTAATCCGGGATCATTTACGACTATAATTAAGTCAGCTTTTTTTAAATAATCGAAGGTTCTGCTTACTCCTTCCTGTTCAATTTCTTCCACAGTATGACGTATTCCGGCCGTGTCTACTAAATTAATCGGTACACCGTCTAAAATTAAAGGTACATCTATCGCATCGCGTGTTGTCCCGGGCAAATGACTTGTGATTGCCCGATTACTTTCAGAAAGTGTATTTAAAAGAGTGGACTTGCCAACGTTTGGTGCACCAGCAATAACAACAAGAGCTCCACGATTAAGCATACGAGCCTGCCCGTATGAACCTAGCAGTCCATGGATTTGTTGGGCTTGTTCGGCGACAATAGCCAGTACGCTAGTATTTAAATCCGGCTGAAGTTCGTCTTCAGAAATGTCAAGTTCAAACTCAACGATTGATATCGCATCTATTAATTTTTTTCGAAAGACATTTAACTTTTCGGATAGCTCACCATGAAGTAAGCGTAAATTTAAACGACTGCTTTCTTCTGACTGTGAATGAATTAAAGAAGCAACCGCCTCTGCCTGTACAAGATCCATTTTTCCATTAATAAAAGCACGCTTTGTAAACTCTCCAGGTTCTGCAATCCGAGCACCAAAATGGCAACAGGTTGATATAATTTTATCTACAACAACAGGACTGCCATGGCATGATATTTCAATTAAATCTTCACCGGTATATGAGTTCGGCGCCTCAAAGAACGTAACGATGGATTCGTCAATTTCGATGCTATTTTCGTCTTGAAGATAAACTAAAGTTGCATGTCGCGGCTTAAGCATTGTGCGCAAACCGTTATTATTTAATAACTTATGGACAACTAAAAGGGCTTGCGGGCCGCTGAGGCGAACAACCGCAATTCCGCCAATACCATAAGGTGTCGCCGGAGCAACGATTGTATCAGAGATCATTTTTTCTTGGATATTTCCGGCTGCGCAGCGGGCTGATGTGGCGTTAAGTATTTTTGTTGAAGAATAGTAAGAACATTAAATAATGTATAATAAAGATTTAAACCGGATGGTAAGCGGTAAAAAATGAAAATAAAGAAGATATTCATAAAATACATCATTTGTTTTTGTTGTCCCGCACCCGCGGCAGTTGGTGTCATTTTTTGTTGAATGAACATTGATACAGCCATTAAAAGGGGTAGAACATTAATCGGAAAACCGCCTATTTCAAGTAATGTGTCAGGAGCAGAAAGGTCGGTTATCCACAACATGAATGGCTCACCGCGCAATTCAATTGTTGATCTGAAAACCTGAAATAGCGCAAACAGTAAAGGCATCTGTATTAACATGGGCAAACAACCGCCCATAGGATTAACGCCCTCCTCTTTATAAAGCGCCATTGTTGCTTTATTGAGTTTTTGCGGATCTTTGGCGTGCTTTTCCTTCAAAGCTTTAAGTTTCGGCTGAACAGTGCTCATTTTTTTCATCGATGTGTAGCTCTTTTTTGTTAGCGGATACACAAGCACCTTAACGAGAATTGAAAAGATAACTAACACGACACCATAGTTTGGTATAAATTTATGCATAGCAACTAGAGCAGCTAAAACACCTCTGCTTATCGGACGAATCAAAGAGAACCCCATAGACATAGACTGTTCCAGATTAACGCCAAGCGAAGAGACGCTTTTATACTCCAAGGGTCCCAGATATAGTGAAAAAGAATTACTAGAATTAACTTGCTGACTTACAGAGATATTGAATTGGGGAACCGTAGATTCGTATGTGCCGGCAAGGGATGCTCCAACCGCGTTATCGACCGGTATAATTGCAGTTAAAAAGTATTTATTTCGAGTGCCAGCCCAAGTGGTTTGTCCGCGATATTTTTTATCCAGCACCTTATTCTTGCGCAATTTCTCTGAACTGAGCTCGTCACCTTGATAGACATATGCTTTATAGTAAAACAATTCATCCTTTAGGTTTTTTTCTGTGGCGGGCAGACCACCGTTCCAAGACAATGAATAAATTCCTTGCGAAATCTGATCCCTTATTTCTGACAAGTCAAAAGTAATATCCATCTTGTACGAATTTGGAATAAAGGTAAGTGTTTTTGAAACGGTTTTCCCCAATACAATAGTAGTGAATTTTATTGATTCTGTTTCACGCCCAACGGAGAAATTTCTCTTTTCGCCACTTAAGCTCCACGGCTCACTTAAAATTAATGGAATGCCATCAACAGAAATTGCCTCAAACAACAAATTGTCATTATTGAAGTTATCCACAAGTTGTACAGACGTTGAGTCGGTTGCTTTATAATTATTTAAGATAAATGAAGTAAAGGAGCCACCGTTTCTATTGCTTAATTTTGCAGAATAAAGCTCTGTTTCAACCGTTACTATCTGCTCGGCAACATATTGCTGAACACTATTATAGGCAGGATTGTCAGCAATACCTCTTGCGGGAAGGTCAACGATTTCAGCTTTTACCGAAACAGATTCATTTTGTTGTGCGGGAGCAGTTGTAATAGTGTTACTTGGTGATTCCTGTGGCTCCTGTGGTGCCACTATTTTCATATAATATGGCATCAATATCAAAACGATAGCAATTAGAAAAAAGGCAAAGAGTGTTTTTTTATCCATTATTTTACGGGATCATATCCGCCGCTATGAAAGGGATGACATTTTGACACCCTTATTATTATAAGCGGCAAGGCTTTTAAAAAGGTTTTAGTATTTAATACGTCAAGTGCATACTGAGAACAAGTAGGAAGAAATCGGCAATTGTTCCCGAGAAAAGGCGAAATAAAAAAGCGATATAAATTAATAACCGCCTTTAATATTATTTTAAATGTAAAATCAATTATATTAAGGAGAGAGCGCATTCGATTGATTTAGGCAGATAGCTTTTTTCTACCCTTTTTACGTCTGCGACTAATAATATTGCGTCCTCCCACAGTTTCCATTCGGGACCGGAAACCATGTTTGTTCTTTCTTTTGCGGTTGCTTGGTTGATAGGTTCTCTTCATTTCATCTCCAAAATTAGACCCGGAAAATACGTTTATTGAACACAAAATCAAAAAGAAAATAGAAAACAAAACAAATAACTACATTATAAGGAAAAAAACAAAAATATTTAACAAAACAATAAAAAGAGTTTTGTACTGTATGCAAATAGTATAGTAATTTTTATTGATACATCGCTGTGGATAACCTGTGGATAATATAAAAATAAATCACGAACATGTTTGGATAGAGGTAAAAGAAAGACTCGCGCGTGAATTGCCATATCATGCCTATAGCACATGGTTTGAACCAATTTCAGCAATTGCAATAAATGACACAGAGTTGGTATTAGAAGTTCCGAATCAATTCTTTTTTGAATGGATTGAAAGTCATTATCATGATACAATCGAGTCTGCAGTGAAAGAAAGACTTCAAAACGACTTTTCTGTTAAATATACAATTGCACCAAGTGGAATAAATGGATCACAAGTTAATTTGGAAAATATTGACATAGATCAAAAACAGCAAAGAAAGAGATTCAAGCCGCCCAAGCTAAACGAACATTACACATTTTCAACATATATTGAAGGCGCAAACAATCAATTTGCTAAGGCAGCGGCGTTATCGGTAGCAGAATCGCCGGGCGAAAAAACGTTTAATCCTCTAATCGTTTATGGTGGTGTTGGTCTTGGTAAAACACATCTATTACACGCAATTGGTAACCACATGCTTGCAAAAAAAGATAATTTTAATATTGTTAGTGCATCAAGTGAAAAATTTATGTTGGATTTTATTTCGGGTATTCAAAAATCAAAATCGATTGAATTTCATCGATTTTATCGACAGGCCGATGTGTTGTTGATAGACGATATTCAGTTTTTTCAAGGAAAAGAACAAACACAAGAACAATTTTTCCACACCTTTAACGAATTATATCAATCTGGTAAACAAATAGTACTTACTGCGGATAGATATCCTGGCGATATGAAGGGTTTAGACGATCGGTTGTTATCGCGCTTTAACTCTGGACTTGCTGTTGATATACAACCACCCGATTTTGAAACAAGAGTGGCGATATTGTTAGAGAAAGCAGAAAAGAACGGATTAAATCTTCCTTATGCAATGACAGAATTCATGGCGACACATATAAAAAACAACATTCGTGAATTGGAGAGTACCATTATCCGTATTTTAGCATATTCATCCCTGTCAAATAAAGAAATTGATGAAAAGTTGATAAAAAAAGTTGTGAAAGAACGACTCGGAAAACGGTTTTTAGGTGAGATCACGCTGGAAGATGTGATACGTAGAGTATCGGAAGTAACATCAGTTACAGAAAAAGATATCGTTGGACAAAGCCGAAAAAAAGAATTGGTTGAAGCAAGACAGATTACGGCCTATCTCAGCAGGGAAATATTGGGAGCATCGCTTTCTAGCATTGGCATATATTTGGGAGGTCGGGACCACACAACAATTTTACATGCTTGTAAAAATATTGAAGAGAAAATAAAATCTGAGAAACGAATAAAATATCAGGTTGAATCAATAAAAAACGAGCTTTCAGCAGCAACGCTGTAATGCTAAATATTTTAATGGTAACCGCACTAAAAAGCGTAAATTTTACAATAAGGAATATTTATTAATAGGAGTGAAATATGCAAAAAGGTAGTTTAAATAAAGTACAGTTAATTGGACACTTAGGTGCAGATCCGGAAAGTCGGTTTACGACATCGGGTAGCGCAGTTACAAACTTTAATTTAGCAACAAACGAATCCTGGAAATCAGCCGAAGGCGACGCAAAGGAAAAAACAGAATGGCATCGCGTTGTAATGTTTGGAAAAATGGCGGAAACAGCAGCAGAGTACATGAAAAAAGGTCAATTAGTATATATTGAGGGACGCTTGCAAACAAGGTCCTGGGACGACAAAGACAACGTAAAAAGATATACCACCGAAATTTTATGTGATAATTTTACGATGTTGGGACGCAAAAGCGATGATGCTGGCTCCGGCTCTTCAGCTAAAAAACCTGAGCAAGACGACGACCTTCCTTTTTAAATTATAACTTAATCAAAAGAGGGGCTTTTATTGCCCCTTTTTTTATAAAACTTTATCAAAATCTAAAAAAATTCAATGACAAAAGAACAGGATCTAAATAAATATTCGGTAAGACCAAAGGCCGTCCGATATTTACTGGGATACTTAGCTTTGTTTTTAGGAAGTGTTTTGGCAAAAATAAAGATTAAGGGAAGTGAAAACATTCCTAAAAAAGGTTCATTCATAGTAGTTTGTAACCATTTCAATATATTAGACGCCCCGTTTATTATTTTTGCAATTAAGAAACCGATTAATTTTTTAATGGCAAGCGACCTAACAGTAGTGACGCAATTTATGTGGGCGCCCTGGTTATATGGCTTTATCCCGACAAACAGGCAAAACATTGCCCCGACGACAATAAAAAATTCCCTGGCAGCTATAAAAAAAGGCGAAGTTGTAGGAATATTCCCGGAAGGTACGGCGAAAGAGCATTTTATTAGACCGGCCAAGAATGGAGCCGCTTATTTAGCGATGAGAACAGGCGTAAAAATATTGCCCATGAGTGTGATTGGAACGGATAATATTTGGGCTAATTGGCTTAAGGGGATAAGACCAAAATTGCAAATAAATATAGGAAAACCCTTCCGGCCAAAGTCTCTTCCTAAGAAACGCACAGGACGAAACGAAGCAATAAAAACAACCGGAGAGAATATTATGTGTAGGATAGCGGCATTAATACCCGACGAATATCATGGTGTATATGCCGGAGATAAAAGAATTAATAATTATCGGTCAAATGCGCTCTAGGCGAATTAACAATAATAAAGTAAACGCCACACAGTATTAATATTCCACCTGCTAAAGTAATGATAGGAACTTTCTCCAAAAAGATTATCCATGCAAGAATAGATGCAATTATTGGTTCCCCAAGAGGGACAGAAGCAACAATCGTTGGCGAAGTATATTTAATAGCATAATAAAATAGGCTATGCCCTAAAATTGTAGGAATTATGCCGAGCGCAACCAACCATACTATGTCAGTTGAATGTATTGCAAAAACGCCTTCTCCTCCCAACATAGATATTATTAATAAGAAAAAAGCAGCAATTGTATATAGCATTCTTGTATATGCTATCGTGCTTGAATTAACCCGCAATTTATCAGCTAAAATGTAAACCATTGCAATGAAAAGAGCTGCCAATGTACCGAACAATTTACCCAACAAAGAACCGTCATTTAGAACAAAACCGGAACCGGCAATAATAACAGTTCCACATAAAGCAAAAACAAGCCCTAAAAAGATCAATGGTTTTAAGGTTCTTTTCAGAATTAACCGCTCAAACAATATAGTAAACATTGGAGCGGTTATTCCTAATAAGGTAGCATTGGCAATGCTTATGAGTTTTACTGCACCATAAAAGCTGGCAAAATGTAAGGCCAGAAAAAGACCGGAAAAAACATACAATTTATAACTTTTCTTTTCTATGGCAGCTTGACGGTAGAAAGCAGTAAAAATCCAAACAAAAACACTTGCAATCGCCAAACGCCAAAATGAAATTACTACAGCAGAAACCTCAGGCAAAAACCGAGCTATGATTGATGAGGTACTTACACTTATTAACGCAAGGGTAAGAATTAAGTTTATTTTAGTTTTCAATGTATGATTAAAAGATTATTTGGTAAAGAACAGCAAATTATTTTTAAGAGACAACGGTGTCGGAAGAGTTAATTTATTGATCGCCCAAACCCTTATTGCCAGAGTCTAAAACAAATTTCCATTCCCAGGTTGTATCTTTTTTCCATACAGATACATATGTTCCTTTTTGTCTGGACTCACCTTCAAGGATTTCATAGGTACCATAAGTGTATCCAAGATCACCCGACTTAGCAACCTCTGCATAAAGCGGATTCCATGTAAATACTGTTTTAGAATCATCACTTTTAAATAAATCTCCGATTTTATTTTTTCCAACGACTGGCATTTTGTTGGGACTCAACATTACGCCATCTTCAGCAACATAAGATAAAAAGGCATGATTCATACCCTTTTCTTTGCTCAAAGCAGAGAAAGCCCTGTCTACGTCTATTAATTCTTTATTCATGTCTAAGCTCGTAGGTTTATTACATCCAATTAAAAATAAAACTAAAATAATTAATGTCTTTTTCGACATAAAGCTACAACTCGATATTTAACTCGAGAATTTCATCGCCACGCAAGACGGTTATTGGAACAACAGTACCCTTTTTTAGTTCGCCCAAGCGATGCATATAATCATATATGTTTTTTATTTCCTTATTATCGACAACAGTAATAATATCGCCTTTTTCCATTCCTGCGAGATCCGCAGGTCCGTCTTTTGTAACACCATCAATTTCCATCCCCTCGGCTTCGCTACCAAAAGCGGGAATTACGCCGAACGTTACTTTGAATTTTCGTCGACCTTCTGGAGATTCTTTTGGGCCAGCTTCAGTAAACTCAAGCCGTTCTTCTAGCTGGTTTAAACGAAACGCTATGTCATATACAAAATTGGAAATAGTCTTCTCGCCTTGTAAATTAATAACAGAAAAGTCATCGGCGGGCTTATGGTAGTCATCGTGCGTTCCGGTGAAAAAGAATAATACCGGAATATCCTTCTTATAAAAACTTGCGTGATCGCTAGGACCGTACCCTTCGGAATGAAATTTTAAATTAAGGTCGTGGTTGTTCACAATATCTGTTAATAAATCTTCAAATAATGGAGAGGTTCCTGTTCCACCGATTGTAAGCACGGTTTCTTCTAGGTGTCCAACCATATCTAAGTTAAACATCGCAACTATATTTTCATGTTTGATAAAGGGATTGTCGATAAAAAACCTAGACCCCAACAAACCACGTTCTTCTGCATCAAAGGCCATTAAGAGAACACTACGTTTTAATTCTGATTGCTTTGATCGTAGACGTTCACCAATTTCAAGCACAGCGGCAACACCGGAGGCATTGTCATCGGCGCCGTTATGTATCGCAAGCGTGTCCGGCATACGTGAGCTAGACCCCGGTCCACCCATTCCCAAATGATCATAATGTGCGCCAATAACGAGATATTCGTCCTTCAATATTGGGTCATTGCCCGGAATATATGATATAATATTTGCAGCGCCTGCCGTTGTTTTTTGTAAATCAACAGAAACAGCAATGTCCATATCGGGAAAATCAACAGATTTAGGTTGTAAAGTATTTAGTAGGGAATCTTGGAGAGCATTTAAATCGGTATTAACCTTTACAAATATCTTCTCAGCAATTGAATGATTTATATGTAAAACAGGGATACCGGCTCCGGAAAAACTATTGTCATATTTTAATGGCATTAATTCATCTTCGTCATCATCATACTGAGAGACAAACAATACTCCGAGGGCTTTATTGTCTTGAGCAACTAGCACTTTTTTTCTTAATGGTAAATGAGAATTGTATGGAGAATTAGGGTTATCGTCATCGGGGCCACCGAGCAGAATTATTGCCCATTTTCCCTCAGCTGAGATGTCTTCATAATCATTCCACGGAATTGAATCATTTATGCTAAATCCAAAACCCACAAAAACAGCCGAAGCGGTAAAATCTCCGTTAGCAGAAAATCCTACAGGAATATAATCTTCGGAAATAGTATAAACCTCATTATCAACAAATAATTTATTATTGTCACCGGCCACAATATTATTTACAAAATCAAACGTTTGTAAATAATCGCGATTTTCAAACGGTAACATATTAGCGGATTTAAATTGATTTATAAGATATTCTTGCGCCATTTTTGATTCAGGAGTTCCAGGAAAACGACCTTTTAATTCATCGGAAGCAAGATATTTTATATGTTCCGCTAATTCGTCAATTGTAATGTCCGGATTTTGTTGCAGGTTTTTATCAACAACAGCATTACAACTTGATGGTGGTATACAACCAGCGATAAGTGATATAGTTAGCATAAGTAACGCAAATTTTTTCATCCGTATTCCTTTAATAATTCCAATTATTTGCAATAATATTATTCAGACGCTTGGTTGCTTTCCTCTTCTACTTTTTCGTTCTCTTTCTTTTTCAGTTCTTCTGCATTTTTCTTCGTTTGCATAGGATTTGGAGGACTTTTGCGTTGGGTTGTTATTTCAATTTTCTCGAATGTTATGGGACAATATAAAGAGTTATTATCGTAGTCTGCATCAACTAATTCTTGATGTGGATCCAATACCGCCCCTTTAACTGTTTTGTCGTAAACAAAGATCTTTGACACTGTATTTGCATTGTATCGCCATATTTCAGCCGGTATTCGCTCTATTCTTTTCTCACCATCATCAAACTCAAATTCAATTACAAGAGGAGTTACAATTCCACCAATGTTTTTAAATGTTAATTGATAATAATTGTCCTCCGAATTCAATAATTCAATTTGTTCAGGTTCTAGTTTGCCAAGATATTCTTCATAATCAGCGGTATCTTTTGCGGTTATCTCTAGTGGATCATATCTATTATAGAAATCGATAAGTGCCGTATCGGCATCTATGGCACGAATAGGTATATCCACTTCATCGCGTAGAGGTGTAATCTGGACAGGTTCAGAGTCTTTTACATCTTTTTTGTACGGTTTTTCTATGTCGGGATTTTTAGTATCAAGCTTAAACCATTTGATATCAGAAAGTTCTATAT
>PVMK01124320.1_pt1 | contig 82016 bp, 71 predicted proteins | sample 1853481 | NCBI WGS metagenome assembly PVMK01 (sample SAMN08533507, study PRJNA380276) | Marine sediment metagenome, whole genome shotgun sequencing project.
AACCCGGGCACACCTTCTCCCGAAGTTACGGTGTCAATTTGCCGAGTTCCTTAACCAGAGTTCTCTCAAGCGCCTTGGCATGCTCTGCCCGCCTACCTGTGTTGGTTTGCGGTACGGTCACCAGATGGATTCCCTTAGAGGCTTTTCTAGGAAGCATGGGATCACTGACTTTGTGGGCTCAAGGCCCTCGACGTCACCTCTCGATGTTGAATGGCAGCGCGGATTTACCTACGCCACCCACCTACAGGCTTGAACCGGGATATCCAGCACCCGGCCCAGCTACCCTTCTCCGTCCCCCCTTCGGTCAAACACCCATCTAGCGGTACGGGAATATTAACCCGTTTCCCATCACCTACGGCTTTCGCCCTCGGCTTAGGGGCCGACTAACCCTGAGAAGATTAGCTTTACTCAGGAACCCTTAGGCTTACGGCGAGGCGGTTTCTCACCGCCTTTATCGTTACTCATGTCCGCATAAGCACTTCTAGCTCCTCCACCCGTCGTTACCGTCGAGCTTCAATGAAACTAGAACGCTCCCCTACCGCCCATGACACCCGAAAGTGTCTTGGACCCGCGGCTTCGGTATCATGCTTGAGCCCCGTTACATTTTCGGCGCGGGTGCACTAGACCAGTAAGCTATTACGCACTTTTTAAATGGTGGCTGCTTCTAAGCCAACATCCTGGTTGTCTGAGCATTCCCACATCCTTTCCCACTTAGCATGAATTTCGGGACCTTAGCCGACGGTCTGGGCTGTTTCCCTCTCGACCACGAATCTTATCACCCGCAGTCTGACTCCCACGCTGCACTTGCCGGTATTCGGAGTTTGGTTGGGTTCGGTAATCTGGTGAGACCCCTAGCCCATCCAGTGCTCTACCTCCGGCAGTGATCACGTGAGGCTATACCTCAATATATTTCGGGGAGAACCAGCTATCTCCGAGTTTGATTGGCCTTTCACCCCTATCCACAGCTCATCCGGGAAGTTTTCAACCTTCTACGGTTCGGTCCTCCACTCGGTCTTACCCGAGCTTCAACCTGGCCATGGATAGATCACTCGGTTTCGGGTCTACCCCCAGCAACTAGACGCCCTATTCAGACTCGCTTTCGCTACGGCTACACCTAACGGCTTAACCTTGCTGCTGAGGAGTAACTCGCGGACCCATTAAACAAAAGGTACGCAGTCACTCGTTCAAGTGTCCGAAGACACCTGCATAGAGCTCCTACTGTATGTAAGCAAACGGTTTCAGGTCTATTTCACTCCCCTCAAAGGGGTTCTTTTCACCTTTCCCTCACGGTACTGGTTCACTATCGGTCACAGGAACGTATTTCGCCTTGGCAGATGGTCCTGCCAGATTCAATCGGGATTTCTCGTGTCCCGACCTACTCAGGTACTGCTCCCAGACAACGACCCAAGCTTCGCCTACGGGACTCTCACCCCCTCCGGTGGCGCTTTCCAACGCGCTTCGGCTCACTCAAATCCGCTATCCGAAGAACCTGCAGGCCCCTCCGGAACAGCCCTACAACCCCACAGGGACAACGGCTGCAGCCTGTCACGCCCCCACGGTTTGGGCTCCTCCCCTTTCGCTCGCCGCTACTCAGGGAATCACATGTTGTTTCCTCTTCCTCAGGGTACTTAGATGTTTCAGTTCCCCTGGTTCGCCTCGTGCAGCCTATGTATTCAGCCGCACGATGACCGGGCATCACCCCGGCCGGGTTCCCCCATTCGGACACCCGGGGATCAACGCTCGCTTGCAGCTCCCCCCGGCTTTTCGCAGCTTGCCACGTCCTTCTTCGCCGTCCTGTGCCTAGGCATCCACCTCGCGCCCTTACTGCTTGATCCACTCACGCTTTCACGCTCATGGCACACCTCAACGCGCCCTCTCGGCACTCCATTCTTACTTCACGACCCCACTCCAACTTGTCAAAAAGCAGCCCTCGCTTCCACGAGGGCCCGAAATAGTAACCGACGGATGTCTGGAAGTCAACGCGAAATGCGCCGGTTTCAGGGCTCCGTCCGGAATCAGTTCGTGTTCGCTCCGGACCCTCCGGAATCAACTGCGATCACGTGCTCGGCGAGCACGGACACCTCGTTCTCCACGACCTGCAGAAAACCTCCTGCGACGCCGACCCTGTGCTCTTCCGAGCCATCCCGCACCACGACCTCCCCCTCTCCGAGCAGGGTCATCATCGGTGCGTGTCCGTACAGGACACCCATCAGGCCATCGTAGGCCGGAATCGTCACGCTCTCGCCCTCGCCGACGAACCCGACGGCCGTCGGTGAGATGACGCTCACTTTCAGCTTGCGACCGCCGTGTTCAATCACGTCCCCTGCCCCTCGATCTCACGGGCTTTGACCACGACTTCCTCGATGTCCCCGACCATGTAGAACGCCTGCTCGGGGAGGTGATCATACTCTCCGTTCATCACCGCCTCGAAGGACTCGATCGTCTTATCGAGCGGAACGTACTTGCCGGGAATCCCCGTGAACTGCTCGGCCACGTGGAACGGCTGGGACAGGAAGCGCTGGATCCGGCGCGCCCGCGCAACGATTACCTTGTCGTCCTCGCTCAGCTCGTCCATGCCGAGAATCGCGATGATGTCCTGAAGATCCTTGTAGCGCTGCAGGATCTCCTGCACTCGGGTCGCGACATCGTAATGGCGCTGTCCGAGATACTGTGCGTCCAGGATTCGGCTGTCCGACTCGAGCGGATCCACGGCGGGATAGATCCCGAGCTCCACGATCTGCCGGGACAGCACGGTCGTGGAGTCGAGGTGCGTGAACGCGGCCGCGGGTGCCGGATCCGTGAGGTCATCCGCGGGCACATAGATCGCCTGCACCGAGGTGATGGACCCGTCCTTCGTGGAGGTAATCCTCTCCTGCAGATCGCCCATCTCGCTCGCCAATGTCGGCTGATATCCCACGGCGCTCGGCATGCGACCAAGAAGCGCCGATACCTCCGAGCCCGCCTGGCTGAACCGGAAAATATTGTCGATGAACAGCAGCACGTCCTGGTGCTCGACGTCCCGGAAGTACTCGGCAACCGTCAGGCCCGACAGTCCCACGCGAAGACGTGCGCCTGGTGGCTCGTTCATCTGTCCGTAGATCAGCGCCGTCGAATCGATCACGCCGGACTCGGACATCTCGAGCCACAGGTCGTTTCCTTCACGCGTCCGCTCGCCCACGCCGCAGAACACGGATCGTCCGCCGTGCTCCTGGGCGATGTTGTTGATCAGTTCCATGATGATGACGGTCTTGCCGACTCCGGCCCCGCCGAACAGGCCTGTCTTGCCACCCCTCACGAACGGAGCGATCAGGTCGATCACCTTGATCCCGGTCTCGAAGATCTCGGTCTTCGGCTCGAGGTCCACGAGCTTGGGCGGTTCGCGATGGATCGGCCAGCGCTCGGTCGCCTCCACGGGCCCTTTCTCGTCCACCGGTTCCCCGAGCACGTTCAGGATCCGTCCGAGCACGGCCTCGCCGACAGGCACCGAGATCGGCTGTCCCGTATCGACCACCTCCATGCCGCGCTGAACCCCGTCGGTGGAGTCCATCGCGATCGCCTTGACCTGGTTGCGGCCGATGTGCTGAGCGACCTCGAAAACGAGGCGCTGCTCCTCGCCGGCGTGTTCCCAGTTCAGCTCGAGTGCGTTGTAGATCTCGGGCATGCTGTCGGGCTCGAACTCCGCGTCGATGACGGGGCCGATGACCTGGATGATCCTGCCGATGTTCGATTTCTGGTCTGACATATTCCGGTTCTCTGCTCTACTTGCCGGCCAGGGCTTCCGCGCCGCCGATGATCTCGGCGATCTGGCTCGTGATTCCGCCTGTCGAGCCCGGTTGAACTGGCGCTGCAGGGTCGTGAGCAGGTCATCTGCGTTGTCCGTTGCCGCCTTCATGGCGGTCCTGCGGGACCCCTGCTCCGCCGCGGCGTTCTCCACCAGGGCTCGATACGTGACGTTGTCGATGTACAGTGGCAGAATCCGTTCGAGGATCTCTTCTGCCGACGGTTCGAGAATGTAGTAAGGCTCCCGCTTCGGCCGATCTTCCGGCACCTGGACCGGGAGCAGGCGCCTCACCGTGGGCGGCGTGCTCATGACGCTGCGAAACTCCGCGTGCACGATGTAGATCGCATCGATCTCCTCGCGCAGAAAACGCTCGGCCAGCGGGGCGATCAGGCCGCGCGCCTGCTCCGGCGTCGGATCATCCCCGATGTCCATCCGAGCGGTACCCAACTCGACGCCGCGAAAGCCGAAGTACGCGATCCCCTTCTTTCCGACGACGTGCAGTTCGGTCGAGACGTCCGAGGCGTGGAGGTAATCGATCAGCTCCCGTGCCTTGCGGATCAGGTTGACGTTGAACGCTCCGCACAACCCTCGATTGCTCGTGATCAGGACGACCGCGGCGCGCCGGATCCTCTCGGGCTGCCGGAGAAGCGGGTCCAGGTCCGCGAGTTCCGGCGTGATCAGGTTTTCCACTACGGTCGCCAGCCGTTCGGCGTACGGACGTGCCTGTACCACACGCTGCTGCGCCTTGCGGAGCTTCGACGTCGCGACCATTTCCATGGTACGCGTGATCTTCCGCGTGCTCTCGACGGATTTCTGCCGCCGCCCGATCTCTCTCGCCTTCGCCATCTACCGCTACGCCCTGTTCCTCTCCGTGCGATTCGGTGATCGGGTCTCAGGCACCGGCCGCCGCGACCTGCTGGGCCGTCTCGGTCCGGAAGATTCGCTTGTGCTCCTCGATCGCCTTGCGAAGGTCCTTCTCCGTCTCCTCCGACAGCACACCTTCGTCGCGGATCGTCGATCCGATCCCCGGGTGCGCCGATCGAGCGTACTCGAGGAAGCTCGATTCCCAGGCCCCGATATGGTTCACCTCGACATCGTCGAGGAATCCCTGCGTAACTGCGTAGATCACCATCACCTGGTCCTCTACCGGCATCGGGACGTACTGACCCTGCTTGAGGATCTCCACCGTCCGCACCCCGCGGGACAGCTGTCGCTGAGTCGCGGCATCGAGATCGGAACCGAACTGGGCGAACGCCTCCAGTTCGCGGAACTGTGCCAGGTCGAGTCGCAGGCGTCCGGCGACTTTTTTCATCGCCTTGATCTGCGCGGCCCCCCCTACCCGGGATACAGAGATCCCCGGATTCACGGCCGGCCGCACGCCGGAGTAGAACAGGTCGTTCTCGAGGAAGATCTGTCCGTCCGTAATCGAGATCACGTTCGTCGGGATATAAGCGGACACGTCCCCGGCCTGCGTCTGGATGATCGGCAGCGCCGTGAGCGAGCCGCCCGGCTTCTCGATCTCGCCGTGTCCTTTGATCACTTCCGGGTCTTCGCTGATCTTCGCGGCACGCTCGAGCAGGCGACTGTGCAGGTAGAACACGTCACCCGGGTATGCTTCCCGGCCCGGCGGACGGCGCAGCACGAGCGAGACCTCCCGGTACGCGTCTGCCTGCTTGGACAGATCGTCATAGATCACGAGTACGTGCCGGCCCTCCTTGTACATGAAGTACTCCGCGATCGCGCAGCCCGCGTACGGCGCGATGTACTGCAGGGGGGTCGGGTCGGAGGCGTTCGCTGCGACCACGATCGAGTAGTCCATGGCGCCCTCTTCCTCCAGGCGCGCGATGACGGAAGCGACCGTGGACGCCTTCTGCCCCACGGCGACGTAAACGCACACGACGTCACCGCCCCGCTGGTTGATGATCGTGTCGATCGCGATCGCAGTCTTCCCGGTGCGGCGGTCTCCGATGATCAGCTCCCGCTGTCCACGGCCAATCGGGATCATCGAGTCGATCGCCTTCAGGCCGGTCTGCAACGGCTCGTGTACCGGCTGCCGGTACACGATGCCGGGCGCCTTCCGGTCCACGACCATCGTTCCCACGGCCTTGATCGACCCCTTGCCATCGAGCGGCTCGCCGAGCGGGTTCACGACCCGCCCGAGAAATTCAGGCCCGACCGGCACTTCGAGCACGCGGCCGGTGCGGCGAACCGTGTCGCCTTCCTTGAGGACGAGATAGTCGCCCATGATCACGGCCCCGATATTGTCCTCTTCGAGGTTCAGCCCGAGCGCGGTCACGAGCTCACCGGTCTCGGAGGACTCGATTTCGAGCATCTCGTTCGACACAGCCGAAGAGAGACCCCAGATCCGGGCGATCCCGTCCTTGACCTCAAGGATCTCACCGACCTCCTCCATTCGGAGGTCTTCCTCGTAGTGGTCGATCTGCTCGAGCAGCGCCTTCTTGATCTCGCCGGCGCGCAATGTTGCGTCAGACGTCGCCATAATCCCTGTATTCCTGCCGTTGGTTTATCGGGGCCTGTCAGCCTGTCGGGCAGACCCGGAGGCCGCTCCGTCTTCGAGAAGGGCACGTCGCATCAGCTGCAGCCTCCGACGCACCGATCCATCCAGCACCCTGTCCTTCACTCGAACCACGAGCCCGCCAATGATCTCCTCGTCGATCCGGAATTCCGCTGACACTTTGCTGTCCAGCATTGCGGACAACGCCGCTTCGAGCTCGGCACGGAACTCCGCGTCCGGCTCGTACGGAAGCGTCACGATCGCGTGAACGCGGCCCGTGCGCTCGTTCAGCATCTCCCGGTACGCCTCCTCCATCAACGGAAGAAGACCCTGTCGCCGCTTGTCCAGCACGACCAGGAGGAAACGGACAAACGGCTCCGGATACTGCGTCCCGAGAACTGACCGGAGCATGCGCTTCTTCTCCTCCAGAGCGACACGGGGCGTATGCAGGAAAGCCTGGAACGAGGCGCTCTCCCGGTATAATGTCGCGATCTCGCCGAGCATCACGAGCCACTCTTCTTCCGCCCCCTCTCGCTCGGCGAGCTCGAACAGCGTGTCGGCATAGTTGCGCGCGACAGAGTGACGACTCACTCGAGACCCGCCATGTAGTCGCGGACGAGACGGCGATTGCCCTCGTCGTCGAGCCGTTCATGGATCAGGCGCTCAGCCGCGGCGATTGCCAGGTCCACCGACTCCTTGCGCACGGTGGCGAACATCTCCTCCCGTTCCCGCGCCATCTCCTTGCGCGCCTTCTCGAGCATCTCTTCGTGCTCCTGGCGTGCCTGGACGAGAATGTCCTCGCGAAGACGCTCACCGGCCACACGTCCCTGGGCGAGAATCTCCTTCGACTCGCGGCGCGCCTCATCCAGCTGTCGCTGGTGCTCGTCGAGCAGGCGCCGCGCCTCCTCCCGATCCGCCCGTGCCGAATCGATGGCATCCTGGATCCGCGACTGCCGCTGCTCGAGACCGTTGGCGATGGCGGGAAACGCCTTCCACCAGAGTACCGCGAGAGTCAACAGGAACAGGACCCAGGTCCATATCATCAGACCCAGGTTCAGGGAGAAGATGCCGGAGCCGCCCTCAGCCGCGAGAGCCGCATCGGGCAGGGCGACGATCAGCGCGATCGCCCCCGGAATTCGGCGTATCAGCATACCTCTCTGGCCAACCCTTCTTACTTGATGAAGCCGGCGATCACGAGCCCGAACAGCGCGACGCCCTCGATGAGCGCGGCGAGAATGATCGAGCCGGTCTGGATCTGCGCGGCAGCCTCGGGTTGACGAGCCATCGCGTCGGCCATCTGGCCTCCGATACGACCGATTCCGATTCCGGCACCGATCACGACACCGGCGGCGCCGAGAACGGCCATTCCGGCACCGATGTCGCCGATCCCGCTTTCCTGAAGCAGAGCGAGCATGTTGAGCATCTCGGGGATCTCCTTGTTAGACCCGGTTGAACATTGCTTCCGACTCTCTCCGCCCGCGTCAGTGCGCGTGTCGGATGAGGCCGATGAATACCGCCGTCAACGTGGCGAAGATGTAAGCCTGCAGAACAGCCACGAAAATTTCGAGAAACATCACGAACAGACCCAGGAGAAGCGAGCCACCGATGGCGGCGATACCTGTCGCCCTCGTGAAGCTTCCGTATGTCAGGATCAGACCGAGCAGCGCCAGGATCACAAAGTGCCCCGCCGTCATGTTGGCGAACAGTCGGACGGCGAGCGCGAAAGGCTTCGCGAGCTTCCCGATCAACTCCACCGGGGTCATGATCATCAGCATCACGACCTTCATCACGGGATGGAGCCCCGGCGGAACGTAGAAGATCGTTCCGAGCCAGCCTTTGAAGCCGAGTTCCGACATGCCCGACGCTTCGACCACCGCGAGCGAGATCAATGCGAGTGCCGCGGTGACCATGATGTTGGAGGTCGCGGTGGCACCGAACGGAACCAGTCCGAGCAGGTTCGCGAACAGGATGAAGAAGAACAGCGTCACCACATAAGGGACGTACTTCTCTCCGCCATGACCGATGTTCGCCAGCACGACGTCGTCGCGCAGATAGACATAGAACGACTCGAAGGCGTTCAGCAGTCCGCCCGGGGCTTCTTCGCCCGGGTCCGTCCGCGAGGCGCGGCGAGCGGCGAACCAGACGGTCAGGATCGTGAGCAGCGTCGCGATCCACAGAAACACGACGTGCTTGGTCGGCGACATGTCGATCTCGAACCGTCCAACCCGAATCGGAGGAAAGCTGGGCAGCTGGATCGTCTTCGATCCGAACTCGAGCACGTTCGAGTCGACGATATGGTGCATCATCGCCTCGGTGCCCCACTCCTCGGAATGCTCCTCCTCCTCGGCAGCTGCATGGTCCTGGGGATCCCGGGAGGCCGCAGCCTCTGACGACTGCTCGCCGTGGTCCTGGGGAAGAACGGCAACACGATGCGCCACCACCACGGGCGGTGCGACGACCGACGTGGCCAGGGCAGGCGATGAGCCTGTCAGTATCGCCAGCAGCAGTGGAACGAGCATCGTCCCCTTCATAGATCTTCAGTCCCGGAAATCGTCCCGCGCGTCACGACCGCCAACCAGGCTGCCTCGACCAGCAGGAACGTCACCAGAGCGAACGCGTAGGCCAGCACGGCCTCCCGGCCTCGTCCCGACAGAGCCGAGAATGCCCACAGCGCAGCCAGTCCACCAAACCTGGCCGCCATACCAGCCACCCAGGAAACGACTACCGGACGACCGGCTTCCAGCGCACCGGCGAGCGGCCAGAAACTCGCCGCCTGTATGGCCCAGGCGAAGGCCAGTCCCGCCGCTACCGACCTCACATCGGCTCCGCCGATTCCGGCGGCAACCCCTCCGGCGACCGCGACGAGCCCGGTCAACGCCACGTAGGCCGCCCGGTGCGTCTGTCTCACCGCCGAGCCTCGATTCCGTCAGTCGTCACCGGATTCGTCACCGGATTCGGCGTCAGACTCATTCCGTCGCGGCTCTATCACCAGATCCCTGTACATCGCGTAGAAGCCGGCCGAGAACCCGGCGAATGTCCCGAGTAAGACGAAGAGCGGCCCCGTCTGGAGCCGCTCATCGGCCAGAGATCCCAACCACGCGAATAGCGCCGTGGACAGACCGAGAGTGAGTCCGTGCCCGCTGTAGCGACCCAACTGGGTCAGAGTGCGCTTCTTGCGCTCCTCCGATTGCTGCACCAAGCTCGACTCCCGGTGACGGCCGCCGCGACTATACCCGCTTGTGAAAATGAATGCAAGGTGATGTTCTTGACGCGCGGTGAGGGTCGCATCTACGCTTTCACCGAACAGGTCAACTCAGCCGGGCGAGCCGCCCGGAGATGGACCACGACGCGCAAGGTGGATGCGGGGATGCTCAAAGGAGCGCAGACGGGAACCCGGAGTGACGGAGACATAGATCTTCTGGAGCAGCTCACCGAGACCCGCTCCCGGCTCGAGACGCAGATCGCAAGGCGGATCGTCGGACAGAAGCAGGTCGTCGAGAAGCTGCTCGTGGCACTGCTCGCGGGCGGCCACGCGCTTGTCGTGGGGGTGCCTGGACTGGCAAAGACCACGCTGATCGCCACCCTGGCAGAGACGCTGGAGCTGCAGTTTCACCGGATCCAGTTCACGCCCGACCTGATGCCCAGCGACATCACGGGAACGGAAGTCCTGGACGAGGACCACGAGACCGGGAGACGGGTGTTCCGTTTCGTTCCCGGACCGATCTTCGCGAACGTGATCCTGGCGGACGAGATCAACCGGACTCCACCGAAGACCCAGGCCGCGTTGCTCCAGGCGATGCAGGAAGGGGAAGTGACGGTCGGAAACGAGACTTTCGCCCTCGATCGTCCGTTCTTCGTTCTCGCGACGCAGAACCCGATCGAGCACGAGGGCACCTACCCCCTGCCTGAGGCCCAGCTCGACCGGTTCATGCTGGAGCTGCGGATCACCTACCCGAGCTTCGAAGAGGAAACGGCCGTGGCATCGCTGACGACCGCGGGATCGCCCGAGCCGTTGGATCCCGTGATCGATGGCGAGCGCCTGGCGGAGTTCCAGGCGCTCGTGAGGCGGATCCCGGTCCCTCCGTCGGTAGTCCAGGCGGCCGTCCGTCTTGCGCGCTCGACCCGCCCGGATGACCAGGATGCTCCCGCGTTCATTCGGGAGATGATCGCCTGGGGGGCGGGGCCTCGGGCATCCCAGTACCTGGTGCTCGGCGCCAAATCGCGCGCGGCGTTGGACGGGCGGGCGGCGCCCGATCTCGAGGACGTTCGGGCCATCGCCCCGGACGTGCTGCGCCATCGAGTGGTCCCGGGCTTCGAAGCGGAGGCGGCGGGACGGACGGCGGACGATCTCGTAGCCGAACTGATCGCGACGGTCCTGATATGAACCGCGAGCGTCACGTCGTACGACCATGAGCTCCGGCATCCCCTTCCTGCTTGGCTTCCTCGTGCTCCTGTCCGGCGTGTTCTCGGGAGCGGAGATCGCACTGTTCTCGGTGCCGGTGACCAGAGCGAAAGCACTGGCCGAGGAGGGCGTTCGCGGTGCAAAAGCCCTTGCCCGATTGAAGTCGAACCCCGAACGCCTTCTCGTCACGTTACTCATCGGCAACAACGTCGCGAACATCGGCGCTGCGTCTGTCGCGACTTACGCGGCGACCGAGGCATTCGGTTCGGCAGGCATCGGAATCGCGACCGGGGGAATGACCCTGCTCGTACTGTTCTTCGGCGAGATCATCCCGAAGACGTTTTCCGCGGCCCACGCCCTGAAGCTGTCGCTCGTCATTGCCCCGATGTTTCTGTGGCTGACACGACTGGCATTGCCGATCGTCCTGCCGTTCGAGGCCATCAGTCGACTCGTCCTCCCGAGCAGCGCCACGATCCCCAGCGTGACCGAATCGGAGATCCGGGCGCTCACGCAGTTGGGCCACCAGGCCGGGGCGATCGAAGCACACGAACGGGAGCTGATCGAGCGGGCGTTCGCCCTGGATACGACACGAGCCTGGGAAGTGATGACACCGCGCACCGAAATCTTCGCCTGGCCGGCAGACCGGAAGCTGGGCGGGATCGCGACCGAGTTGAGTGACATGCCCTACAGCCGCATTCCGGTGTTCGGCGAGTCCATGGATGACATCACAGGTGTGTTGTACGTACGGGATGCCTACGAGGCGCTGATCGCCGGGCGACACGACGAGGAACTGGGAACGCTGTCCAGGGAACCGTTCTTCGTCCCGCACACTGTATCTCTGGTCCAGCTGCTCGGGGAGTTCAGGTCGCGCCATATTCACATTGGCGTGGTGGTCGACGAGCACGGCGGCACCGACGGCATCGTTACGCTTGAGGACATCCTGGAGGAGCTGGTCGGTGAGATCACAGACGAGCTGGACATTCCCGACGAATCGATCGTCAGGGTCGGCGAGGGCGAGATCCTCGTGGACGGCGGTACCGACCTGAAGGAGATCAACCACCTGTTCGACACCGATTTCGCGGTACACGAACACCGCACGGTGAACGGTCTGTTCCTCGATGCCTTCGGCCGGGTACCGGATGCCGGCGATACACTCGACATGGAAGGTGTGCGAATCCAGGTACTGGAGGCGAGCGAGACGCAGGTGCGGCGGGTCAGGATCTCCAGACTTTCGCTGAAACCGTCGACGGGAACGGACGGAGGAAACCAGGCCGGTCGTGCTTCGGGTGAACCGGCCGGCGAGATCAGGAAGCCCGACAGAAACCAGGAGCCCGACAGAAACCAGGAGCCCGACAGAAACTAGGAGCCCGACAGAAACATCGTCCGATATCCTTCCACCAGAGTGTCGCCAAACAGGAATGCGATCGCGGCCCCGAGCGCCAGGAACACGCCGAACGGCACGTCTTTCCCGGTCTTCAGACTCACGGGCCCGAACACGACGGTCCCCACCACCGCTCCAAGGAAGATCGTCAACATCGCTCCAGCGGGACCGAGGAAGGCTCCGACCATTGCCATCATCTTCATGTCCCCACCCCCCATCGCCGGCTTCTGAAACGCCCATTCGCCGAGGATGCCGACCGCGAGCAATACGCCGAACCCGAGCAACGCCCCGAGGACCGCCACCAGCGGTGTCAGGGGCCCGGGAAGCAGGGACAGCGCCAGCCCGGCGCCGAGCCCACCGAGACTGAGGGCGTCCGGAATCAGGTAATGCCGCCCGTCGATCAGCGCGATCGCCAGCAGCAGGCTGAACAGGATGCACCCCTGCAGTGCGTGCCAGGTCGGTCCATAAACCGCTGCGAGTCCCACCCAGATCGCAGCAGTGATCAACTCCAGCGCCGGGTAGGTCCAGGAGATGGGCTCGCGGCACGACCTGCACCGCCCGCGCAGCGCCAACCAGCTGAATACGGGAAAGTTGTCGAACCAGGCAATCGGTGCTCCGCACTTCGGGCAGCGGGAACGGGGCCGGACCAGGCTCTCCCCACGTGGCAGGCGACCGATGCAGACATTGAGGAACGAGCCCACGGCCAGTCCGAGGACTCCAGCATACAGCAGGAATACCACCTCAACGGCTCCCGGCATGGTCACCCCCGAGAATTCGATCGAGCAGGATCGCAGCGGCCGCCGCGACGTTCAGCGATTCGGCGCCCCCTGACTGCTCGATTCCCACGGTACGATCAGCCGCGACCAGGATCTCATCTGACACCCCGGCTCCTTCATTCCCCACCGCGATCGCCACTCGGGTTGGCGCAGGATCCCCTCGGCGAAACGGATCACCACCAGCCGCCGACGCCCACAGTGGAACGTCTCGCTCCCTCAGACCATCGATCGCCTCCCGGTGACCGAGTTCGAGGATCGGCAGCCGGAAGCTGGCACCGGCGGCGGCCCGGACCGCTCTGGGAGACCAGGGGTCCGTCGTGCCGGGCAGCACCAGCACCCCATTGGCCCCCAGGGCCTCGGCCGTCCGGATGAGCGTCCCCATGTTGCCCGGATCCTGCACACCATCGACGGCCAGCAGTCGTAAGCTCGCGAGGTCTTCCCACCCGCTGCAGGGAATTTCCGCCACGACCAGAATTTCCTGCGGCGTGACCGTGTCCGCGAACTCGGCGAGTTCGGCTGGCGAAACGGCCTCGCAGGGTACGCCGTCCGAATGAAGGCGCTGCACGATACCGAGATCGCCGGATCGTCAAGTGCATCTTCGGTAAACAGCCCGTGCAGTACTCGCTGCCGCGCATCGAGGAGGTCTCCGACGACCCGCGCACCCTCAGCGATCAGGAGTCCACGTTCCGCGCGCTCCTTGCGCCGGAGCAGAGCACGCAGCCGCTTGCCTTCGTTCAGGCTCGGCATGGTGGATCCCGACCGGGTAACCTGGCAAGGCGACGACCCAACGAAAGGTGGATTGAGACGATGCACGAGACGAACTTACCCCCGGTGGCCCTTACGATCGCCGGGAGCGATTCGGGCGGCGGAGCAGGGATCCAGGCAGACCTCAAGACGTTCCACGCCTTCGGGGTGTTCGGAACGACCGCCGTGACGGCCGTCACCGTGCAGAACACCGTTGGCGTGACCGGCGTGCACCCGATTCCGCCCGACATCGTCGAAGCGCAGATCCTGGCGGTGACCGAGGACCTCCGACCCTCGGCCTGTAAGTCCGGTATGCTGGCTGACTCGTTGATCATCGAGGCTGTGGCCCGCGGTCTCTCTGCAGCATCGATTCCCGCATACGTTCTGGACCCCGTGATGGTCGCAACGAGTGGTGACCCGTTGCTGGACAGCTCCGCCGTGGGTGCGCTTCGGTCCGAGCTGTTCCCCCTGGCGTCGGTAGTGACCCCGAACCTGCACGAGGCTGAGATCCTGGCCGGAATGCGGGTCGAGAACGAGGCCGACATGCATCGGGCGGGGGAACGGATCCTTGCGGACGGTGCGGCCGCGGTCCTCCTCAAGGGAGGCCACCTGGCGGGCGACGAAGTGGTGGACCTGCTGCTCACGGGATCAGGAGAGCGGAGCTGGCGATCCGCCAGGCTCCCGATCGGTAACGCGCACGGAACGGGCTGCACTCTTTCGGCGGCGATCGCCGCGGGCCTCGCCGCGGGCCGCACTCTCGACCAGGCCGTGGAGTCCGGTATCGACTTCACCCGACGTGCGCTCCAGACGGCTCCCGGGCTCGGATCGGGCGCAACGCCGCTCAACCACTGGACGCGGCCGTGATCCGCCGATCGGCGGCAGCCACGGCAGCTGTCACGAGGTCCTGAAACTGGTCGGCTACCCGCTCGGTCGTCTGGATCACTTCCTCGTGGTCGAGCGGCTGCGAGCCGATTCCAGCCGCGTAGTTCGTCAGGCAGCTGATGCCGAAACAGCGGACGCCGCGCGCACGGGCGGTGATAAGCTCGGGAACCGTGGACATGCCGACTGCGTCCGCGCCCAACCGTTCGAGCATGCGGATCTCGGCCGGCGTCTCGAAGCTCGGCCCCAGCACCGCGGCATACACTCCCTCACGCAGGGGGACACCGGTGGACTGCGATGCCTCGTGCAGTACCTGCCGCAGCTCGGGGTCCCAGGCCGCCGAAAGATCTGGAAACCGGGGATCGCCGGGCACCACCCGTCCGACCAGTGGGTTCCGGCCCATCAGGTTGATGTGATCTCGAATCACCATCAGCTCGCCCGGCATGAACCCGGGGTTGATCGCCCCTGCCGCGTTTGACAGAAACAGGCCTCGGATTCCGAGCGCCGCGAGAACACGGATCGGAAAAGTCGCCTCCTGGACGGGGTGCCCCTCGTACAGGTGGGCCCTGCCGCGCATCGCCACGGCCGGAACGCCAGCCAGTGTCCCGAGCACCAGCACCCCGGCGTGTCCTTCAACCGCGGGCTCGGGAAAGCCCGGCAGTTCGCTGTACGGGATCGCCTCCGCGGCGTCGAAGCTGTCGGCCAGGCCCCCGAGCCCCGATCCGAGGACCAGTCCGATTCGCGGGCTCGCCCCGGAAACCCGCTCGAGAACGACTCGTGCGATCTGTTCGGCGCGAGCCGTGAGATCGGAGGAGGCGCTTCCCGCACCGGTTCCCACCCCGCTCGTCGACAGTCGGTTCATGCGAGCACTCCCGCGAGGGTGGCCGTCATCCAGGTCGCCGTGGTCCCCCCGAGCATCGCCCGCATGCCGAGTGTCGACAGATCCTGGCGCCTCGAAGGGGCGATCCCGCCGATACCACCGATCTGGATCGCGATCGATGAGAAATTCGCGAACCCGGTAAGTGCGTATGTGGCGATGATCACGGACTTCGGAGACAGCGTGGAACCGGCGGCCAGTCCGTCCGCCAGCATCTGAAACGCGACGAACTCGTTCGCCACCATCTTCACACCGAACAGGCTTCCGATCTGCGCTGCGTCCGACATCGGGACTCCGATCAGCCAGGCCACCGGTGCGAACAGGTAGCCGAGCAACATCTCGAGGGTCACTCCCTCGACCCCGAACAGACCGAGTCCCCATCCGAGCAGTCCGTTGAACAGCGCGATGAGAGCGAGAAACGCGATCAGCATCGCACCGACGTTCAGAGCCAGCCGCATCCCGTCCGCCGCCCCGCCGGCCGCCGCATCGATCACGTTCGAGTGGTCCTGCTCCAGCTCCATGTCGAGCTTGTCCATCGTCTCCGGGTGGCCGGTCTCGGGGACCAGCATCTTGCTGACCACGACGGCTGCGGGGGCGGCCATGATGCTCGCCGCCAGCAGATGGCCAGCAATCGTGGGAAACGACCCGGCGAGCATCGCCACGTAGGCCGCCATCACTCCGCCCGCCACGGTCGCGAACCCACCGACCATTACCGTGTTGAGCTCGGACATCGTCATCTTCTCGATGAACGGCTTGACCAGCAGCGGCGCCTCGGTCTGGCCGACGAATATATTCCCGGCCACCGACGTGGTCTCCGCGCCGCTCGTCCCGAGGGTACGCTGCATCAGCCACGCGACGCCCCTGACCACCTTCTGCATGACCCCGACGTAGTACAGGATCGTCATCAGGGCCGAGAAAAAGATGATAGTCGGAAGCACACTGAACGCGAAGTTGGCCAGCAGGGGAATGCTTCCCTCGCCTCCACTCACCGGAATGACCGGCCTCACGAGGTTGCCGAACACGAAAGAGGCGCCGGCGTTGGTGTAGCTGATCAGTGCCACGAACACGTCATTCACGACCCGGAAGAACCCGCGTCCCCACTCCGTCTTCAGAATGAGAAGAGCGAACAGCAACTGCAGGCCCAGCCCTTTTGCGACCAGTGACCAGCGGATCGCGGATCGGTTGGCGGAGAATGCCCACAGGACGACGATCATCACGGCGAGAGCGAACAGTCCCCGCCCGAGCCGGATCGGGAATGGTTCCTCGATAGCGTCGACATCCACGATGCTGGACGTCGCCCTGTCCTGTGTGAGGATGACCGGCTCGGGCGCTCCGACAGAGGAGCCCGGAAATCCGACGCGGAACTCCAGCGCGGGACCCATCGGTGCGCCGTTCGCCGGTGCGAGGACTCCGTCCGAGGAAACTCCGGATGAAGGGAACCCGAGCGCGAGACACGACACGAGACCTGCGAGACAGACACCTCGGCGGCGGCGCGACTGCGCCGGACCTACCACGAGCCGAAACGCCCGATCTGATCCTTGGTCAAAACAATACCGGCGTGCTTCGCGTCGACCAGGGTCTTCCTGGCAAACAGCTTGATGAACACGACTCCGGCGATGAAGCCCCCGACATGCGCCCAGAATGCCACGCCACCGCCTTCGGCACCGGCCTGAACGACCCCCGAGAACAGCTGAAGCGCAAACCACAGTCCCAGCACCGTCACAGCGGTGAGCGGTATGATCCGGATGTAGACGACCAGGAAGATCAGTGTCTGCACGCGGACCTTCGGATACAGAACCATGTAGGCGCCCATGATCCCGCTGATCGCTCCCGAAGCCCCGACCGTCGGAACCGTGCTGCCCGGGGCGAACATGATGTGGGCCACGGAAGCCAGGACCCCGCAAAGCACGTAGAAGATGATGTAGCGGAAGTGGCCCATGGAGTCTTCGATGTTGTTCCCGAACACCCACAGAAACCACATGTTTCCGATCAGGTGCATCCACCCGCCGTGCATGAACATCGAGGTCAGAACGGTCCCCGCGCTGAGCCCCCCGATCATGCAGTTGGCGTCCCCGATCATAACGGACTCGCCGGGCGACAGGGAGCCCGTGATCTCACCCGGGATCGCCCCGTATGCGCAGAGAGAATTGAGGAATGGATCCGGTGCGCCGCCACCCTGGACCAGGAGCCATACCAGCACGTTCGCCGCGATGATGAGAATCGTGACAAACGGAAACAGCTCGGTTGGGTTGTCGTCTCGCAGCGGGAACATGCTCGACAGGGTAGACGGCCCCATGAACCGACGCAACATGTGCGTCGGCCGGCCAGGTGACGGACCGACACCTGCCTTTCTGACACGAATCCGGTGACCAGTGTGCCAGAATAGCGGGGAAATCGCGGATTTCCGGTGTCTGGCGCGGCACATCGCTTGCACTTCCTCCCGCAGACGAATCAACGAACGACCCGGTCTCCCGCCCCCTGAGGCGGCGCGGGCTCCGGGCGGGAGTGAGAAAGGAAAAACGCATATGGGCAAGGTCATTGGAATTGACCTCGGAACGACGAATTCAGTCGTATCCGTGATGGAGGGAGGCGACCCGGTCGTGATCCCGAACGCCGAGGGTGCTCGGACGACACCGTCGGTAGTTGCGTTCACGAAGGATGGGGAACGCCTCGTCGGACAGGTGGCGAAGCGGCAGGCCGTCACGAACCCGGTGAATACCGTTTCTTCGATCAAGCGGTTCATGGGGCGGAATTGCTCCGAGGTGGAGCACGAACGGAAGCTGGTTCCGTACGAAATCGAGTGCGACAGCCAGGATCGGGTCCAGGTCAAGATTCCGCATGGCGACAAGACGCTCACGCCCCCCGAGATCTCGGCCATCGTGCTTCAGAAAATGAAGCAGACGGCAGAGGACTATCTGGGAGCGGAAGTCAGCGAGGCCGTGATCACCGTCCCGGCGTATTTCAACGACGCCCAGCGGCAGGCGACCAAGGATGCGGGCAAGATCGCCGGGCTCGAGGTGCTGCGGATCATCAATGAGCCGACGGCGGCTGCCCTGGCCTACGGTCTCGATAAGAAGAGCGACGAAAAGATCGCCGTGTTCGACCTCGGCGGAGGTACGTACGACATCTCCGTGCTGGAACTCGGAGACGGTGTGTTCGAGGTGAAAGCCACGAACGGCGATACGCACCTGGGGGGAGATGACTTCGATCAGCGCATCATCGACTGGCTGGTCGATGAGTTTCTGAAAGACCAGGGAATTGATCTCTCCAAGGACCCGATGGCCCTCCAGCGGCTCAAGGAAGCGGCGGAGAAGGCCAAGTGCGAACTCTCCACGGTCACGCAGACCGATCTCAACCTGCCGTTCATCACGGCGGACCAGAGCGGCCCGAAACACCTGCACATGACCCTGACCCGGTCGAAGTTCGAGCAGCTGGTCGATGATCTGGTCGAGCGCACGAAGGAGCCGATGCAGAAGGCGCTCGAAGACGCGGGACTGAAGAAGTCGGAGATCGACGAGGTAATCCTCGTGGGCGGCTCGACGCGTATTCCGAAGATCCAGGAGGCCGTGCGGGAATTCTTCGACAGGAGCCCCACAAGGGAGTAAATCCCGACGAGGTAGTGGGAATCGGCGCCGCGATTCAGGGCGGAGTCCTCGCGGGCGACGTGAAGGACGTCCTGCTGCTCGACGTGACGCCGCTGTCGCTGGGGATCGAGACTCTGGGCGGAGTGATGACTCCCCTCATCCCGAGGAACACCACGATTCCGACCAAGAAGAGCGAGGTGTTCTCGACGGCGGAAGACAGCCAGCCCACGGTGGACATTCATGTCCTCCAGGGCGAGCGGCCGATGGCGGGAGACAACAAGACGATCGGTCGGTTCCAGCTGACCGGTATCCCGCCTGCCTCGCGCGGCGTGCCGCAGATCGAGGTGACGTTCGACATCGACGCGAATGGGATCCTGCACGTGAGCGCGAAGGACCGCGCGACGGGCAAGGAGCAGAAGATCCGGATCGAGGCCTCGTCGGGCCTGTCCGACTCCGAGATCGACAAGATGATGAAGGACGCCGACGCGCACGCCACCGAGGACAAGGATCGGCGTGAGAAGGCCGAGGCCCGGAACCGTCTCGACTCTCTGATCTACCAGACCGAAAAGAACATCGAGGAATGGAAGGAGTCGATCGACGACTCGGCCAGGGAGGATGTCGAGGCCAAGCTGGAGCGGGGCAGGCAGGCCCTGAAGCAGGACGACCAGGGCGAGATCCAGGCGGCCGCGGAGGATATTCAACAGGCGGTCCAGGCAGCCGCACAGCAGATTTACGCGAAGGCCGGCATGGGCGACCAGGCAGGCCCCACGGATGAGGGATTCGATCCGGGATCCGCGGACGCGACTGCGACCGACGAAACCGGCGCGTCTGATGAGGACGTCGTCGAGGCGGATTACGAGATCGTCGAGGAATCCGAAGAGAAGTAGTGCAGCAGCCGGAAACGCGGGCGGGCCGACAGGGGTCCGCCGGGGACGGCGTCCTTCGGGGCGCCGTCCGGCGTTTCGGGCAACCTCGAAGCGATGCAGAGTGTCCAACCAACCGATTGCGGAACCCGGAAGGCTCTCCAGTCATATCACCCGAACACATGGCGGCGTCTGCGCCCAGCCAGAACCCTGGAATCGACGAGTGATGATGAACGACCCTCTTCGCAGCAAGCTGAACCTGATCCTCACGGCCCTCGTGGCATTCGGAGTCGGGCTCGGCATCGCGGCCCGATTCGATCTCACGCCACCGGGAGTGGCGCAGGACCACAATCCACCCCTTCGCCTGGTTTCTTCCAGCCCGAGTGCGAACGGGTCCGGCTCTCAGATGCTTCCGATGGATGGCTTTGCGGAGATCGCGGAACGGATCACGCCGGCCGTCGTCACGATTTACGTCGACCGGGACATCCCGGCGCACGATCGGCAGCGGCTTCCCGAGCCGTTCGACCAGTTCCAACAGCCGGTTCCGCCATCGGTCCGCGGCAGCGGCTCCGGGTTCATCATCAGCGAGGACGGCTACATCGTCACCAACAATCACGTCGTCGAAGGAGCGACCCGCATCACGGTCGAGCTCTTCGACCGCAGGCGATTCGACAACGTACGCCTCATCGGGCGCGATGCGACGACCGATATCGCACTGCTGAAGCTGGATTCCGACGACCTGTCGGCGGCAACGCTTGGCAGCAGTGACGGTTCGCGTGTCGGCGAGTGGGTCCTCGCCGTCGGCAGTCCGGGATTCACGGCCGGCACATCACCGCTCACCATGACGGTTACGGCAGGCATCATCAGCGCGAAGGGCCGTAACATCCGGATCATCGATGAGAACAGTGCGATCGAAGACTTCATCCAGACCGACGCGGCGATCAATCCGGGGAACTCGGGCGGGCCACTCGTCAACGCGCGAGGGGAAGTGATCGGCGTGAATGCGGCCATCGCCTCGCGGAGCGGAACGTACGAAGGCTATGGGTTCGCCGTCCCGATCGATCTCGCGCGTGAGGTGATCGATGACCTGGTCGAGTACGGACAGGTCCGCCGGGCGCTCCTCGGTGTGCAGATCCGCGCGGTGGACGCACCGATCGCAACGGACTACGGACTCGACCGGCCAATCGGCGCGCAGGTGATGGGCGTAGAGGACGGGAATGCCGCCAGCAGAGCCGGGATCAACATCGGAAGTCTGATCATCGCGATCGACGGAAAGCAGGTCGAGTCGGTGAACGATCTGCAACGCAAGATCCGCTCGCGCGAGCCCGGTGAAACGGTCCGGGTGGACCTGGTGGACTACGATCGCAGTCGGCGGACCGTCTCCGTCACGCTCGAAGAGGCGGAAACAGTTCAGACAGCCAGCGTCGAGCCGGAGGTGCCGGATGCCGGGCCAGACCCCCTCGGACTCAAGGTCGAAGAGATCTCGAGCGATTCCCGCAGGGCCCTGGACCTTCCCGACCACGTGGACGGAGTCGTGGTGTCGGAGATCGCACAGTTCGGCCAGTTCGCCGGCCGGTGGCGCCAGGTAGGTCGCAGCGATCACCCCGTGATCGTGAGCGTAAACCGGTCGGATGTGAAGAGCGTGGCCGACTACCAGGACGCGATCGGCGAGGTCGGGCCGGGAGAGGTGGTCAGCCTGCTGGTATTCGATCCGGTCGTTGGCGAGACCCTTCCCGTCAGCGTGCCGCTGCCGTCGGCTCCGCGCTGATCCGGTCCCGGTCGAGCCGGAACGCGGACGGCGCCCCGCGGGGTGCCGTCCGCGTTCGGCTTCTTCCTCCGTTCCTCCTGCCATGGTTTCCTGCCGCGTGCGTGGCCCGTTCAAGCGCCCGAGGTTAGAATGACGGTCGCTCCAGCTCAGGGGGCGAAAGTGGCGGAACTGGCAGACGCGCCAGCCTTAGGAGCTGGTGGCCGAGAGGCCGTGGGGGTTCGAGTCCCCCCTTTCGCATCACACGAAGACCCTCAGACGTGAGATTGTGTTGATGGAACCCGGGACGATAGAGAATGGCGGGACCAGCGGTCTCGACGTGGCGGTCGAGATCGGAGATGGCTGGTCCCGGAAGTTGACGATAACGGTCGCTCCCGAGCGCGTGGCAAGCGCCCGGGCGAAGGAGCGGAATCGACTGTCCAGGTCGATTCGACTGAAGGGATTCCGTAAGGGACGGGTTCCTCCGCAGATAGTGGAACAGCGATTCGGCCTCGAGCTCGACCAGATCGTGCAGGAACGGCTCATCGAAGAGGCCTATCGTGAAGCCGTAGACTCCACGGAGATCAAGCCCGCAGGTGCCGCGAGTATCTCGAATGTCCATTACGCCCCGGGCGAGCGGCTGACATTTCAGGCGGACGTGGAGATCATGCCAACGGTGGAGCTGTCCCGCGTCGGAGGATTCCGGCTCAAGCGGGACACCCTACCGGTGACCGACGAGGAGGTGCAGGAGATCCTCGATCGGGTGCGCTCCGACTTCGCCGATTGGAAGGAAGTAGAACGGCAGGCCAGCGAAGGAGACCAGGTCGCGGTCCGCGTCACTCCGCTGTCCGAGGGAGAAGAAGCTCCGACGGCGGAAGCGAAACCGTATCGATTCGTGCTCGGGACCGGTCAGGCGCTGCCGGACGTCGAGCAGGCGATCACGACCCTGGCACCGGGTGAGTCCGGATCGTTCCTGGTGGAGTTTCCCGGGGAATCGGAGGGTGACGAGCTCGAGAAGCGCCAGTTGTTCATCGCGGTCGACAGTGTCGAGGAGCAGGTGTTGCCGGAACTCGACGACGAGCTGGTGAAACGTGCCACGGGCGGCGCCCAGGAAACGACAGCGGAGCTGAAAGAGATCATTCGCACCGACCTGGGGAAACACCACGAAGATGAGGCGGAAGGCCGGCTTCGCGGGCAAATTCTCGAGGCACTTATCGAGGCCAACTCCTTCTCCCTCCCCGTTTCGCTGGTGGACCGGTACCTGGATGGAATGCTTCGTGCGCCGGAGGATGCCGACGGAGACGAATTGAGACAGGCCCGGGAGTCTCTCGCGCCCCATGCCGAGCGACAGATCAAAGAGGAGATGATCCTCGACCGCCTGATCGAACGGGAAGGGTTTCGGCCCGACGAAGAAGAGGTCGAGCGCAAGATCACCGAGCTGGCGGAGCGGAGCAAAATGGCGCCCGGAGCGCTGCGGCGCCGTCTCGAGAAGGAGGGCCAGCTCGAGTCGCTGCGCCGGAACCTGGCAGTGGATCGGGCGTTCGAGTACTTGAAGTCTCAGTCCGAGATCGAGGAAATGAGCTGACAGGGACGGGAACCCGCCGCGCAGCCCGGGTAGGATGACCGGGACGGCGTATTCGACTCCCGCAGAGAACGGAAGCCATGACGATTTACGCACCGTATGTCATCGAGCGGTCGAGCAGGGGCGAGCGAAGCTACGATATTTTTTCGCGCCTGCTGATGGACCGGATCGTATTCCTGGGATCTTCGATCACCGACGACGTGGCCAACATCGTCATTGCCCAGCTCCTGTTCCTGCAGGCGGATAACCCGGAACGGGATATCAGCATCTACATCAACAGCCCGGGCGGCAGTGTGTATGCCGGGCTCGCGATCTACGATACGATCCAGTATATGTCGGCGCCGGTGGCCACGATCTGTATGGGAATGGCGGCGTCAATGGGCGCTTTTCTGCTCGCCGCCGGCACGCCGGGCAAACGGTCTGCGCTGCCGAACTCGAGGATCATGATCCACCAGCCATCCGGTGGCTCGCAGGGATCGGCGTCCGACATCGAGATCCAGGCCCGCGAAGTGCTGTACGCCCGGGAGCGCCTGAACGAGCTGCTCGCGCAGCACACCGGACAATCGGTCGAGCAGATCGCGGAGGACGTGGACCGGGATCGGTACATGTCTCCCGTTGAAGCCCGGGACTACGGTATTATCGACCGGATCATCGAGCAGGCCGGCAGCGACAGCGGCGACGATGGGAAGAAGGCTCCCGCGGTCGAGTTGACGGGACCGGAAGCCGTCGGTGAGTCCGACTCCGGCAGCTGACCCGGGTAACGAGGAGAGACGCACATGCCTGGCGACAAGCACCTTCGCTGCTCTTTCTGCGGGAAGTCCAAGGAGAGCGTCAAGAAGTTCATCTCGGGGCCCAACGTCTACATCTGCAACGAGTGTATCTCGCTGTGTAACGAGATCCTGGCGGAGGAAGATGATCGCGAAACAGCAGCACAGATCACCGAAGTCCTCAGCCCCGTAGAGATCAAGGGAATCCTGGACGAATACGTAATCGGGCAGGAGCAGGCGAAGAAGTGCCTCGCCGTGGCCGTATACAACCACTACAAGCGGATCAATCACAGCAGTCTGATCGACGACGTCGAGATCGACAAGTCCAACATCATGCTGCTCGGCCCCACGGGGGTCGGCAAGACCCTGCTGGCGCAGACGCTTGCACGCATGCTCCAGGTCCCGTTCACCATCGCAGACGCCACCACCCTGACCGAGGCCGGATATGTCGGTGAGGACGTGGAAAACATCCTCGTCCGTCTCCTGCAGGCCGGCGATTACAATATCGCAGAGTGCGAGCGCGGAATCGTGTACGTGGACGAGATCGACAAGATCGCTCGCAAGAGCGAGAACCCGTCGATCACGCGGGACGTGAGCGGAGAGGGAGTCCAGCAGGCACTGCTGAAGATCCTCGAGGGAACGGTCGCTTCGGTTCCACCGCAGGGTGGCCGGAAGCACCCGCAGCAGGAGTACATCCAGATCGACACTCGCAACATTCTGTTCATCTGCGGGGGTGCGTTCGACGGACTCGAAGAAATCATCGAAGCTCGGCTCGGAAAACGGCAGATCGGATTCGGTGACGAGGCCGCCAGCGAGGAGGATCCGGATTTCAGCCCCCTCGACCATGTCGAGCCGGAGGACCTCCTGAGATTCGGCCTGATCCCGGAGCTTGTCGGTCGTCTTCCGGTAACCGTGACCCTGCATGACCTGGACGAAGACGCGATGCTGGAGATCCTCCAGCGTCCGAAGAACGCCCTGGTCAAGCAGTATCAGAAGATGTTCGAGCTCGAGGGCGTGGGGCTGACATTCGACCCGAAGGCGCTTTCCGCCGTCGCGAGCAGGACGATTCAGCGGGGAACCGGAGCTCGCGGGCTTCGTGCCGTCCTCGAAGAAGTGATGCTAGACATCATGTTCAACCTTCCGTCGCGGGATGACATCCGCGAAGTCGTGATCACGCGGGAGACGATCGAGGAAGGATCGGAACCTCTCCTCATTCTCGAGCCGGAGACACAGCGCCGGGAGGCGTGAGCCTCCGGTCGAGCGCTGCCCCCGGTTCTCGTGACTTCAGTCCGAATTCGGCAGGTCGAGTTTGCCGGCGCCATCGGCAGCCCCGGGCAGGCCCCCCCGGCGGAACTCCGGCAGGTTGCGATCGCCGGCAGGTCGAACGTCGGTAAATCGAGCCTGGTGAACGCGGTGGTCGGGCGAAAGCGGATCGCCCGGGTCTCGGGGACTCCAGGTAAGACCCGTGAAATCAACTTCTACCTTATCGACGACCGGTTCTTCCTCGTGGACCTGCCCGGCTACGGTTTCGCCCGAGCGCCCGAAGCGGTCAGGAATGCGTGGAGGGCGCTGGTCGAGGATTATCTGTCGCACAGCGCCCGGCTGGATGGACTCATACTGCTGCTCGACTGCAGGCGGGGCGTGCAGGAGGCAGACAAGCAGTTGCTCGACTACCTGTCGGATGACGAGATTCCAGTCCTCGTCGTGCTGACGAAGATCGACAAGTTGAACCGTGCCGGGCGGAGTCAGGCCATAGCGGACGTAAGGAAACAGCTGGAGATCCCCGCGGACCAGGTTCTTGCAACTTCGGCCCGCACCGGGGAAGGTGTCGATATGCTCACGGAGAGCCTGCTCGCTCTCGTCGACTCAAATGCGGAAGGGAACCCGTGATGCCAAGTGCCGACCGACGTTCGAAAACAGCACTTCCCGCTGACGCTTCCCGAACCGCACTTCGCGGGCTCAATACCTTCGTACTGCTGGCCGTTGCGGCCGCGTGCGGTGGTACGGCGGCACCCGACAGCGCGGTGGGAGTACGTCCGGCGGTTGCCCAGCAGGAGGGCTGGTCGCCAGAGCTCGAGCAGACTACGGCCCGTCCGTTGCCCCCAGCGGGGTACGGCACGTTGACCCAGGACAACATCACGATCGGTATCCAGTCGGGCACACTCCTGATCAAGCTCGTTCCGCTGGACGAATGGGTAATCCGGCTCACGGCCCCCGACACGTATCGCAGGCTGAACAGTTTCAAAGTGAGCCGGGGCGAGGAGATCCTCCAGCGAGCGAGACGTTCGGGGGAGCGTGGCTGGCCGAGGGTGTTCCTCGTGAGTTTCTTCACGCGGAATTACGAGGAGAATTACGAGCCGAACGACGTGCAGATCCGGAACCAGAGCTTCATCTTCCGGTCGCTGGCCATCATCCCGATCACACCTGAGTTCACGCGTGAGCGGTTGCGCCAGCAGGAAACGCAGATGGCGCTGTACCTGTTCACCGAGGACGTCGACCTCGACCTTCCCCTGGTTGCCCTGTATCAGAACGCGGTAGGTGCTCAGTGGGTGGGAATCCGCACGACACTCGATCGAGAACTGTCGACAGTTCTGGCCAGGGCCGCTCCATAGGGGAACCCGGACGAGGCCCGGTCGGGGTCGATGCGCTGGCAAGTTCTACACGTCGATCCCGAATTCCTTCAGCTTCCGGTACAGGGTCCGCTCTCCGATCCCCAGGCGCTCGGCTGCTTTTCGCCGATTCCCGTCTGATTCCCGCAACGCCATGGCGATCGCTTCTCGCTCGATGTCGGCCATCGTCATCTCCGGTCCGACGGCTATCGTCGTCCCCTCCGGATCCGAGTCGCCCTCGCCCCACGTCATTCCCTCGCGTCCCGGCTGAACGAGGTCGCGTCCCCGCACTTCGATGGCCTGGACTTCGGGGCCGAGCGTCGGAGCGGTGTCCATACCTGTCTCTCGATACCGGGTTCTGAAGCGCTCGAACTCTGATTGCAGGTCCTCCAGATCGATCTTCATTTCAACCAGGGTGCGGAACAGCAATTCGATCTGCGGCAGTTGCAGCGCCGAGGCCCCGGCTTCGCCTTCCGGTAGTTCGTACCTCGGCAGCGACGTAACAGTCGCGCCGGGGAGCATGCTCCGACCACTGGAGTACCGGATGTCCGGCGGAATGTCATCTGCCCGGATTACCGCGCCTGGTGCCAGTACGACCATCGACTCGATCAGATTCCTGAGCTCGCGCACGTTCCCCGGCCAGGAGTAGTCGAGCAGGATCTCCATCGCCTCGCCCGATATTCCCTTGAACTCGCGATCGTGCTGACTGCTGAATTCCTCGATGAACCGGCGGACCAGGATCGGTACGTCCGAGGGCCGGTCCCTGAGCGGGGGGAGGTCCAGGTGGAGGACGTTCAACCGATAGTACAGGTCCCGCCGGAACGTACCTTCCTCGACGGCCTGACGGAGATCACGGTTCGTGGCCGCAACGACCCGAACGTTGACCGAAATCTCAGAATCGCCTCCTACACGCATGAACCTCTGCGTATCCAGCACTCTCAGGAGGCGCGTCTGGAGCGGCAGCGGCATTTCGCCGATCTCGTCGAGCAACAGGGTCCCCCGGTCCGCGAGCTCGAACATCCCCCGTCTGCGCGACGTGGCTCCGGTGAACGCCCCCTTCTCGTGGCCGAACAGCTCCGACTCCAGGAGCGACTCGGGAATCGCCGCACAGTTGACGGCGATAAACGGCTTGCCCCTGCGAGGCGAAAACCTGTGGATCGCGCGCGCCGCGAGCTCCTTGCCGGTGCCGCTCTCTCCAGTGATCAGCACCGTCGAATTCACCGGCGCCAGCATGTGAATCCGCTCGATGACCTCGAGTAACCCGTCTGTCCGGCCGACGATTCCCGTTTCGACCTGCAGCTCGTAGCGCTCGATCTGCTGTGTGAGAGCGACCTGTATTTCCTGAGCGTCCGGCGGTGCAATGATCAATTCGTCGGGCAGTAGCCAGATGTCGATCCCCGAGACCACCTCGCGCGGGTCTTCACCCTCCTCGACCTCCGCTACCATGATCACCGGGGGGCGCGGAACCCTGGATGAGACAATCCTCAGCATATTCACGGTCGTCGAATCCGACGGATCGCCGGTCGAGACGAAAGCCACCGTCCCCGCGCCCTCGAGTGAGCGGTCGAGACCATCGACAGATGAGATGATCTCAGTCGTGTGTCCGTCCGCTTCCGCCGCCTGGCGGACGGCCACCGTCGATTCGATTACGCGATCGTCTATCAGGACGCGAGCCATATCGCCTCAATCATGCTGTGTATCCACGCCTCGCAGGAGCCGGACGGCATGTGCCACGAACTCCTGCAGGATGGCCATACCATCGGAGACCGCGGCGGGACTGCCCGGTAGATTCACGATCAGCGTCGAACCGCGGGTTCCGGCAATGCCCCTGCCGAGGGAGGCGAACGGAGTCTGATGTCGACCGGAGGCGCGCAGCGCTTCCGCAACTCCCGGAGCCTCACGATCAATCACAGCGATCGTCGCCTCTGGAGTGACGTCCCGTGTCGTGAGCCCGGTCCCGCCGGTCGTCAACAGGAGGTCGCAGATACCTTCGTCGGACCAGGAGATGAGTTTCTCCACGATTCTGGCGGTCTCATCGGGGACGGCATCCCGGACCGTTACCGTCCACCCCGCGGACTCCGCTCCCTCCGCGATCCGGTCCCCCGACCCATCCTCCCGTCCAGCCATCACTCCATCGGACACGGTCAGGATCCCCACGCGGACCGACTCCCGATCTTTCACCTTCGGCTGCCGTTCACCGGGCAGTCATTTTCGGACCGTCCCGTCCCGATAGAACGGCATCTGCACGACCTGTCCCTCCAGATCCCGGCCGCGGATACGGATCGCCACGGGGTCTCCGATCTCGGCGTCGGGCGGCAAGTACGCAGTCCCGATGCCGGCATCGAGCGAAGGACTCAGAGTCCCGGATCGGACCGTCCCGACAACATCTCCCCGGAACACGACGTCGTACCCGGGACGTGGGAAGCCGCGTTCAGCCAGCCGGAAACCACGCAGCCGCCGAGTGAGGCCCGAGTCCTTCTGCGCCTGGAGAGCCTCCCGGCCCATAAACTCGGGTTTGCCGAACTTGACCAGCCAGGACAGCCCCGCCTCCAGCGGGCTCGTACCGTCATCGAGGTCGTTCCCGTACAGTGCGTAGCCCATTTCCAGCCTGAGCGAGTCGCGCGAGCCGAGCCCGGCCGGAATCAACCCCACTGTCCGTCCGGCATCGAGCAGGTCGCGCCACAGGGCGGCAGTCCGGTCAGCAGGAACGTAGAGCTCGAAGCCGTCTTCTCCCGTGTACCCGGTGCGACTGATCACACCCGGAACTCCCGCTACCGTGCCTGTCGTGAACTCGTAGAATCCGATCGGATCGAGTTCCTCTGAGCACAGGGGCGCCAGGATCTCCTGTGCCCGCGGCCCCTGCAGGGCGATGAGCCCGACGCGGTCGCTCTCGTCCTCGAGTCGCACGTCGAATCGCGGCACGAGCGCCATGAGGTGCTCCCAGTCCTTGGCGAGATTCGCGCCATTCACCACGAGCCGAAAACGCTGTTCGCCGAGCTTGTACACGATCAGGTCGTCCACGGCGCTTCCGTCGTCCCGGCAGAACATGCTGTACTGCGCCTGTCCCTCGCCGAGCCGCGCGGGGTCGTTGGTGGTCACATACGAAACGAAGTCGAGGGCATCGGGCCCGCTGACCAGAAATTCGCCCATGTGTGACACATCGAACAGCCCGGCCGCTGTGCGTACCGCCTCGTGCTCGGCGCGAATTCCGGTCGGGTACTGGACAGGCATCTCGAATCCCGCGAACGGGACCAGTTTGGCCTGCAGCGCCACGTGTTCTGCGTAGAGCGGCGTGTGCTTCAGCTCACTCATCTGTCGATTCTCTCGCTGTTCCGGTGCCCGATTCGATCGGTCCTACCGTATCTCGTTCGATTGAGGGTCGGCTACAGAATGTATCGGCGAAGGTCGTCATCCTCGACGATGTGGGCCAGCCGCTCCCTCACCGCGTTACCATCGATGTGAATCGTCTCGCCCGCGCCTTCTTCCGGAAGGCCGAACAGCACGTCGTCCAGCAGTGTCGTAAGGACCGTGTGCAGACGCCGGGCGCCGATGTTCTCGACGCGGCTGTTTACGTCCGCGGCGATCTTCGCGACTTCCTCGATCGCATCCCGAGTGAGTTCCAGGGTCGCCCCCTCCGTGGCCACGAGGGCCTGGTACTGCGTCAGGAGTGCGTTCTTCGGCTCGAGCAGGATACGGACGAAATCGTTCTCGTCCAGACTGGTCAATTCAACGCGGATCGGGAACCGCCCCTGCAGCTCGGGAATCAGGTCCGACGGCCGGCTGAGATGAAACGCACCGGCCGCGATGAACAGCATGTGATCGGTGTTCACGAAACCGTACTTCGTCTGCACCGTCGAGCCCTCGACGATCGGCAACAGGTCACGCTGGACGCCCTCCCGTGAAACATCGGGTCCACCGGTCGCGCTCTTCGTCGCCACCTTGTCGAGCTCATCGAGGAAAATGATCCCCATTGTCTCGGCCCGGTCAAGAGCGTCGTCCACGACCTCGTCAATGTCCACGAGCCGGTCCAGTTCTTCCGACAGCAGGTACTTGCGGGCCTCCGCGACCGTGACCGTGCGCCGCCGGGAGCGCTTCGGCAGCATATCCTGCAGAACCTCCATGAAGTTCCAGTCGAGTCCTTCCATTCCGGATGCACTCATGTCCATCACAGGCATCGAACTCTCCGCGACATCGATCTCCACCTCGCGGTCCTCGAGTCGCTCGGCCCGCAGCAGTCCTCGCAGCTTCTCACGCGTCCGGCGACGGCGTGCCTCGGGTGAATCATCCGGCGGCTGGTCATCCTCGATGACCTTGGCGCCGCCGGTTCCCACCACGAAGGTCCTCGGGCCGTCTGCGTCGGCATCACCCGGTGAGGATTCCCCTGCGACGGGTGGCAGGAGAAGGTCCAGAAGTCGCTCCTCCACTCGTCCCGCCGCGATTTCACGGCATTCGTCCTCGCGCTCGGTTCGCACGAGGTTCACGGCGAATTCCACCAGGTCCCGGATCATCGACTCGACGTCTCTTCCGACGTATCCGACTTCGGTGAATTTCGACGCTTCGACCTTGACGAACGGAGCGCCGGCCAGACGTGCCAACCGTCGCGCGATTTCCGTCTTTCCGACCCCTGTCGGTCCGATCATGATGATATTGTTCGGAAGAATCTCGTCTCTCAGCTCTCCCGAGACGTTCCGCCGACGCCAGCGGTTGCGCAGCGCGATCGCGACGGCACGCTTTGCCTTGTCCTGCCCGATGATGTACCGGTCCAGCTCGGCGACCACCTGTCGCGGGGTCAGCTCGGCAAAGTCGGTGGCCTTCGGCCCGGTATCGGCCGTCCCGGTCATCGACTTCCCTCCGGGCCGCCATCGACCTCGAGCACGGTCAGATTCCGGTTCGTGTACACACAGATGTCGGCCGCTGTTTCGAGCGCGACTCGCACGATTTCCGGTGCATCGAGCTCGGAGTGAGCGACGAGCGCCCTAGCTGCGGCGAGGGCGTACGAACCGCCCGAGCCCACCGCGAGGATGCCGTCATCCGGCTCGATCACTTCTCCGTTTCCCGACACGAGCAGCGTCGTGTCGGCATCGGCGACGACCAGGAGGGCTTCCAGTCGCCGCAGATAGCGATCGCTGCGCCAGTACTTCGCCAGTTCGACGGCCGCGCGGGAGAGGTTCCCGGGGTGCCGTTCGAGCTGGGCCTCGAATTTCTCGAACAGGGTCAGGGCGTCGGCCACTCCTCCCGCGAAGCCTGCCAGGATCGCGCCGCCCTTCATCCGGCGCACCTTCTGCGCCCGGGCCTTGACTACCACATCCTCCAGCGTGACCTGGCCATCTCCTCCCAGCGCGGTTCGCCCGTCCCGCCGCACGCAGAGTATCGTCGTCCCGCGCATCAGCATCCTCCTCGATCTTCCTGTCAGTCCGCTCTCGGGTGTGCCTTTCGGTACGCCTTCAGCAGACGATCTTTCGAAGTGTGTGTGTACACGCGAGTGGTCGACAGGCTCGCGTGCCCGAGCAGGTCACGGACCGCCATCAGGTCGGCGCCCTCGTCGAGCAGGTGTGTTGCGAAGCTGTGTCGCAAGGCGTGGGGCGACAATCCCTCCGCGCCGGGAACATCCTCCAGGATTCTCTGGACGACCCGCTGTATCTGCCGGCGCGAAAGCCTGCGACCGGTCGTGGACGTGAACAGCGGACCTCCGACGGATTCCTCCGATCCGCTACCAGCAGGAGCGGGCGGCCGCGCCGCACAGTCCATTGCAAGGTAGGAGGTGATCGCATTCACGGCATTGGATCCGATCGGTACGATTCTCTCCTTCGACCCCTTTCCCCGCGCCCGGAGTAGACATTCCCGCAAGTCGACGGCGTCCCGGTCCAGTGCGTGGAGCTCCGAGAGCCTGAGTCCGGAGGAGTAGAACAACTCGACGATGGCGCGATTTCTGGCGCGCCGAACCCGCACGGCACCGCCTTCGTCGTCCGACGGGGCTGACAGTTCATCGAGCCGCTCGAACAGGCCGTCGGCCTGCACCCGCGTGAGATACGGAGGAAGATGGCTACCGCTGCGTGGCGTCCGGACTCCACGGGCCGGGTTCGTGGTCGTCCGGTCCGTACGATACAGGAATCGGAACAGGACCCGTACCGCCGACAATCTCCGTCGCAGGGTAGAATCCGCTCGGCCCGAGGATCGCAGAACACCGAGCCACGCCCGGATATCGAGGCGATCCACCTCGTCCCACGTCCACTTTCCTCCCCGGTGCTGGTCGAGGAAATCGGTGAACGACTCGAGGTCTCGCCGATAGGCATCGACCGTATGCGGCGACAGACGCCTCTCGTCCTCGACATATCGGAGGAAGGCGGCGACCGCCCGGCGAGCATCGATTTCCCGAGAGCTCACGGGGTAGCCGTCGCAAGTATCCGATCAGGCAACTCGGCGGGCTCCTGTCCGATGCCTCGGCACCAGTCCCGCATCGCCTCGAGTGCACGCGACGCGTGCGCGTTCCGCCGCGCCCGTCGGCCGCGTGTCCGGACCGGGAGCGGATCCAGCAGTCCGAAGTTGGCATTCATCGGCTGGAACGTCTCCGGGTTCGCATCGGACAGGTACCTGTACAATCCCCCGAGCATCGTCACCGGGGGCGGAAGTGCCGGTTCCTCTCCCCGCAGGATCCGGCGGAGATTGAGGGCCGCCAAGAGGCCGCTCGCAATGGACTCCGTGTACCCCTCGACCCCGGTCAGTTGACCGGCGAACAGCAGCCCGGGCTCGTCCGGCGGCCCGCCGTGCGGCGACAGCCGCGCCGGTGTATTGAGGTAGGTGTTCCTGTGGATCGAGCCGAAACGGAGGAATTCGGCATCCTCGAGTCCGGGGATCATCCGGAACACTCGTTGCTGCTCCCCGAGCGTCAGCCGGGTCTGAAAGCCGACCAGATTCCACATCCGACCGTCCTGGTCCTCCGTTCGCAACTGCACGACCGCGTACGGGCGCTGCCCTGTGCGCGGATCGTTCAGGCCCACGGGCCGCATCGGGCCGAAACGAAGGGTATCACGCCCACGTCCCGCCATCACTTCGATCGGAAGACAGCCCTCGAAGTATGTAACCTCGTCCCACTCGGGGGCCCGGTGCACGTCGGCTGCCAGGAGTGCATCGACGAATTCTCCATACTCGGACTCATCCATCGGGCAGTTCAGATAATCGGCACCACCTTTCCCGTATCGCGAGGCGCGGTAGACGACTTCAACGCGCAACGACTCTCCCGCCACGATCGGTGCGATCGAATCGAAGAACGCGAGGTGTTTCTCACCGAGTCGGCGACAGATGCTCGCCGACATCGCATCGGAAGTCAGTGGCCCCGTGGCTACGATTGCCGGCGCAACGGGGAGATCCGTGACCTCTTCCTCCACGACACGGATTCGTGGGTGAGAGCGGAGCCGGCGGGTGACTTCTCTGGAAAACTGGTTGCGATCGACTGCAAGCGCGGCTCCGGCAGGAACTCGCGTCGCGTCGGCGATCTCCAGCAGCATGCACCCGAGCATGCGCATCTCGGCCTTGAGCAGCCCGTGCGGCGTGTCGAGGGCTTCGGCCTTGAACGAGTTCGTGCACACAACCTCGGCCAGGTCGCCGGTCCGGTGAGCCGGGGTCTGGCGGGTCAGACGCATCTCGAACAGATCCACATCGTATCCGAACTCGGCCAGCTGCCAGGCCGCCTCGGAGCCCGCCAGGCCGCCCCCGATTACCGGGATACGGCGGTCGTTCATTCCTTCTTCGCTCTCCCCCGCCGATCGCCTCCACGCTTCCGGCCTCCACTACCGCGGGCCGCCCGGGCCGCGATCAGCTCGACGGCGCCGGCCATGTCCAACTGCTCCGGCGCGAGGTCCTTCGGGAGGGACGCGTTGGTCTTGCCATGCTTGACGTACGGGCCATAGCGACCGTCGAGGATCTGCACGAGCTCACCGTCTTCCGGGTGAGGTCCGAGTTCGTGCAGCACTGTCGGCGCTGCACGACGTCGTCCGCCCTTCGGCTGGGCGAGGAGCTCGAGGGCACGGCCGAGCTCGACCGTAAATACGTCGTCCTCCGCCTGGAGGGATCGGAATTCACCATCGTGCACTACGAACGGGCCGTACCGACCGATTCCCGCCCTGATCTCCCCACCCTTCTCCGGGTGTTCGCCCAGCAGTCGTGGAAGCGACAGCAGGAGGACGGCCAGCTCGAGATCCACGTCCTCCGGGCTCGTGCCCTTCGGCAGCGAGGCCCGCTTCGGCTTTTCTCCACCCTCCTCCTGCTCCCCGAGCTGGACGAAAGGACCATACCGTCCGACAAGCAGGCGCACGGGCAGCCCGGTGTCCGGATCGAGACCGAGGGGCTGGTCCGCCTTTTCCTTCGCTTCGATCAACTCCTCGGCCTTCTCGACCGTCAGCTCCGCCGGCGCGAGCCCCTCGGGCAGCGTTACCCTCACCGGTTCGCCGTCCTCGGCGAGCTCCAGGAAGGGTCCGTAGCGGCCGATTCTTACCGTGGCACGGAGATCTTCGAACTCCGTCAACGTCGATGCCTCCCGGGGATCGATCTTCTCACCCTGATCCTCGAGCCGCGTCTCGAACCCGTTGGGCCCACGGTAGAAGTCCTCGAGAAATTCCTGCCACTGCACGTCACCGACGGCGATGCGATCGAGATCGGACTCCATGCGGGAGGTGAAGCCCGGATCCACCAGGTCCTCGAAATGCTCTTCGAGCAATCGCGTCACGGCGAAGGCCAGGAAGGTCGGAACAAGCTGCTTTCCAACCAGATCCACGTAGCCGCGCTCCTGGATCGTGGCGATCGTCGGAGCATAGGTGCCCGGGCGACCGATCCCCTCGTCCTCCAGGGCCTCGATGAGAGATGCTTCGTTGTAGCGCGGTGGCGGGCGGGTCTCGTGGCCTTCTGCCGTCAGGTCGATGCGATCGAGCACGTCTCCTTCGGCCAGGAGCGGCAGAAACACCTCCCGATCGTCGAGCGCGGCCTCGGGATCGTTACTTCCCTCGACGTAGGCCCTGAGGAATCCGGGAAACACCGTAGTGCGGCCACTCGCCTGAAAGTCGGCATCACCCGCGCGGATGGTGGCCTGCACGCTGCGGCGTCGCGCATCCGCCATCTGGGTTGCCATCATGCGCTTCCAGATCAGCTCGTACAGTGCGGCATCGCGACCGGCCAGCCCGATCTCCCGCGCCGTCCGCATGCGCGTGCCGGCCGGTCGGATTGCCTCGTGGGCATCCTGGGCCCCTTTCGCCTGTTTGCCGAAGTTCCTCGGCTTCGGGCTCAGGTATTCGGCGCCGTACTTCTCTTCGACGCGCTGGCGTGCGGCTCCTATCGCCTCGGAAGACATGCGCACGGAGTCCGTCCGCATGTAGGTGATATGTCCAGCTTCGTAGAGCGCCTGGGCCACCCGCATCGTGTCACGGGCCGAGAGATTCAGTTTCCGGTTTGCCTCCTGCTGCAGCGTCGAAGTCCGAAATGGTGCGTATGGCTTCTGGCTGTAGTCGTCCGATTTGATGTTGGAAACGACAAACGGCTCGTGTTCCAGCCGCGCGGACAACTCGCGTACCGCTTCCTCGTCGAGCAGGACGAGGCCCTGCTCACCAGTCAGCTCGCCCGTGGTGGGATCGAAGTTCTTTCCAGAGGCGACCTTCTTCCCGCCCAGCCTGGATAGCCGGGCCGGGAATTCACTGCCGCCGGAGGCAAGCGTGGCCAGCAGGTCCCACCAGGCTCCGGATCTGAACCGCCGTCGCTCACGCTCCCGCTCCACCAGCATCCGAACGGCGACCGACTGTACGCGGCCGGCGGACAGGGGCCGCCTGCTCACCGGATCGACGGGGGAGATCTTCCTCCACAGCAGCGGCGACAGTCCGTAGCCCACGAGCCGATCGAGGATGCGCCTCGCCTGTTGGGCATCGACCTGCAGGTGGTCGATTTCACCGGGATTCGCGAGTGCTGCCCGAACCGCCTTCTCCGTAAGATCGTTGAATCGGACGCGGTGGAAACGGCCCCCGTCCTCGTTTGTGTAGCCAAGCTTCTGCGCGATGTGGAACCCGATGGCCTCGCCTTCTCGATCCGGGTCAGTGGCGATCAGGATGTCGTCGACCTCTTTCGCCTTTTTCCGAAGGGAGTCGATAATCTTTCCCTTACCCCTGACTGTTTCGTACTCCGGCTTGAAGCCATTGTCCACGTCCACGGCGAGGCCCTTCTTGGGCAGGTCCACGACATGGCCGGAAGTCGCTTCGACGGCGTAGTCAGCGCCAAGAAATTTGCCGATCGTCTCTACTTTGATCGGAGACTCGACGATCACGAGATGTTTTGCTTTGCGGCTCGCCATTCCGTTCTATGACTCCGTGCCAGGTTTAAAATCCGTTCGATTATCGGCGACTTCGACGCCAGCCCTGTCGATTTGCGCGGCTATCGCGTCCGCCACGAGGGCGGCCGTCCGATTCGAAGTGTCTACGGTATACTCGGACAGACGGTAGGCAGGCAACCTCTGGTCGAGCAGTTCCTGCAACACTCTCTCCGGCGATTCGTTCTCCAGCAGGGGTCTCGAAACATCGTGCATCGCGAGGCGCCGCGCGGCTTCCCGTGGTGAAACGCTGAGCCAGACGCGGGTGGCATCCGGCCATGCCTCGCACAGTTCCGGACGAGCCATCCAGCCGCCACCCACGGCGATCACCATCGGCGCTGACGGGGCAATCGCCCTGGTCGCCTCGGCTTCCCGCGCTCGAAATCCCGCTTCGCCCTCCCGCTCGAAGATCTCGACGATCGAGAGGCCGGACGTCCGCTCGATCTCGGCGTCGAGGTCGATGAACAGCAATCCCCACCGCGCGGCCAGCAACCGCCCGACGGTGCTCTTTCCAGAACCCATCAGGCCTACGAGCACGACCGGGGACATCGGTCCCCTCAGCGGCTGGATCATTCCGCGGGTAGCGCCACTGTCATGGCGATCGGAATGGAGCTGCGGAATTGGCACGTTCGAGACCGGCTTCCAGGTTCTGACGCATCTCCGCCAGCGAATCTCCGCCGAGCTTTTCGCGCAGTGCATCCGCGAGGACCAGGGAGAGCATCGCCTCTCCGACTACCGCTGCGGCAGGGACCGCGCACACGTCGCTCCGCTCGCGCACGGCCTCGGCATGCCGTCCCGTGTTCAGATCGACGCTGGCGAGGGGCGTCCCCAGTGAGCTGAGCGGTTTCATCGCAACGCGCACGACCAGCGGCTCACCGGTCGTCATCCCGCCCTCAAGTCCGCCCGCATGATTGTGGGTGCGGCGGAATCCACCGGTGCGACGATTCGTGGGATCCAGCTCGATCTCGTCGTGCACGAACGAACCCCGTCGCCCGGCGGCTTCGAACCCGAGGCCGATCTCGACTCCCTTCATCGCCTGGATCGAGAGCATGGCGGCACCGATGCGCGAATCCAGTCTTCGATCCCACGACACGTGACTGCCGAGTCCGACGGGAACGCCTCGCGCCACGATCTCGAATACTCCCCCGAGCGTATCACCCGCCGCGGCAGCAGCATCGATCGCTGCACGCATCCGGCCCGCCGCAGCCGGGTCGAGGCACCGAACGTCGGAATCGTCGGATGCGTCGTTCAGGTCATCAGGCAGAAAGGCCTCCCGTTCGGTCCCCGCCTCGCCGATCTGCACCACATGACTTCCGACCGTGATGCCGAGCTCGAGGAGGAGCCTTCGCGCAACCGCTCCCGCTGCAACCCGGGCAGATGTCTCCCGGGCACTCGCTCGCTCGAGCACGTCACGTGCATCGCGACGATCGTACTTGAGCAGCCCCACGAGATCCGCGTGGCCCGGACGCGGAAGCAGCACGCGCCGCAGTTCCTCATCGTCGGCGTCGGGCCGGGCTTCGATCGCCATCGCGATACGCCAGTTCTCGTGATCGCGATTCGGAATCCGGATCGCCACCGGAGAGCCGATGGTCTCGCCGAGCCGAACACCGGCCACGATCTGTCCGACATCGCGCTCGATCGACATGCGCTCGCCTCGACCATGGCCCAGTTGCCGTCGCGCCAGGTCCAGGGCTACGTCGTCCGGCGTGAGCGGGAGCCCCGCTGGAACGCCTTCGACGATCACGTACATGCCCTCGCCGTGCGATTCGCCGGCGGTGGTAAAGCGGAACCGTGTCAGCATCGCGCTCTCATACTGGTCTCGGGCTTACAGGCGTTGACCGGATATTGATGGGACACCGTACGGGTCTCGGCTCCCGGAAACAAAGCGGGGCCCGGCCGTAGCCGGGCCCCGACCCCTCGTCACGCGCCCTGGCGGGCAGTCCGGATCACCGCACGATGTGCGGCGTGACCAGGATGATCAGATCCTGTTTCTTTTCGCTCGTCTTGGTCGTCCGGAACAGGGCTCCGATGTACGGGATGTCCATCAGCAGCGGAATCCCCGTCTCCGACCGCTCGACCTCGCTGAGCGTGAGCCCGCCGATCACCATCGTCTCGCCATCGTCGAGCAGCAGCCGCGTCTGTCCGATCTGCTTCTTGAACGTGTAGCCGATATCGGGAATGTCCGTCTGGATCCCGGAGCGTTCGGCCGACACATCCAGCAGGATCTGCAGGTTGTTCGTGATGTGTGGTGTGACCTCGAGAATGATCCCCGTGTCCTCCCACGTGACGGTGGCCTGCGCCTGTACGTTTCCCGATCCGGTGTCGAGCACACGGACCGGCGTCTTCTCACCGACCTGGATCCGGGCCTTGTGGTTGTCGACCACCTGGATCGACGGTGCCGCCTGAACATCGGACAGCTTGTGCTGCTCGAGGGCCTCCAGGAAGGCGGTAAGCGAGAAATTCCCGAACGCCGTGGAGGCGAGAATCTGCAATGAAGGGCTGAGAACTCGGTCGTTGGCGTTGGCCAGGGCCGCGATCGAGTTGCCTGCCAGATCGACCAGGGTCTCGTTCGTAAACTGGCCCGGATTGAACGGATCCGGCACCCCGATCACGTCATTGATCGAGTTCCCGTACGTGGCACCATTCACGTCCTTGAGGTCGTAAATGATTCCCAACTCCTGCACGTCCGTGCGATCCACGAAGATGATCTTCGCATCGATCGATACCTGGGGCGTCTTCCGATCGAGGGCCTGGATGAGGGTATCCATCCTGGCGACGACGGAGGGAATGTCCGTCACGATCACCGAGTTCGCACCCTGGTACGCTACGACCCGTCCCCGGTTCGGGGTCGCGAGCTGCTCGAGCGTCTTCGCGACCGAGTCGGCACCGGCGTAGTTGATCCGGAACACGCGAGTCTCGGTCTGCAGCGTGTCCCGCGCGCGCAGTCCTTCGAGCTTGTCGACGATCAGAATGCCCTCCGCCTGCAGGCGCCAGCCCAGCCCCTGAGCCGCGAGAATCGCGTCGAGCGCGACGTCCCAGGGTTGATTGCGGATATCGACTCCACGCACGGTCATGCCGGCCGCGTCGGAGCTCGGGACAATTGAAACTCCGGCGTACTCTGAAAAGCCGGCCAGCACATCGAGCATGCTCGCGCTGTCGAACGACACCGTGATCCTGGACGGCTCCTCCTGCAGTCGAGCGACCTGGCCCACTGGAATCGTCTGTCTCGACGGGGCCGCGGCGGCGACGTCGGCCGTGGTCGTCGACCACGCCTCGAATTCCCCGCCAGGGTTCGGGAACGTGATCCGGAGCCGCCCTGCCTCGACCCTCACGTCGTACGCGGAGACCTCCGCCAGATCGAATACCAGGCGTAGGACTCCAGGCCGGAACCAGCTGCTCCGAATCCGCATTACGCCACCGCGGCGAATCGCATCATAGCTACTGTTCGGCAGCCCGGTCTCTGCGCCGGACAGGTCGAGAATCAGCCTCGGCGGCTCCTCCAGGGCAAAGTCCCGGTACGTCACTTCGCCGGAGGTCACCACGACGATCTCGGTCTCGCCGCCGACCTGCGCGATCCGAATCTCCTGGACCGCTCCCGGGCCGCCACTCGACCACACGAGTAACGTCGACGCGATAATCGTTTTGAGGATCATCCTCCCTGCTCCTTATCCTGACTCTTGAGGCGGAGCGTCTCCTGCCGGCTCACTCCGAACGCCGTGACGACGAAGTCGACCTCCGTGGCACGGACCCGGACGAGTTTCGCTCCACCGATTACGTCACCTTCCCAGACTCGATATCGCTTGCCGGTCGCCCGATCCGTAAGAATCGCGATGCTCCCCGACGAGGGGCTGTACACGACCCCCGCCAGATTCAAATCCTCGAATCTCGGCCCCAGCTGATCACCTGCTGAAAGCGGCTCGAACGGATCTCTTCGTGCTCCCGCCGGATAGTTGAATGTCTCCCGGTCCACGGAAGTCTGCTGATCGGCCGTAGACGATTCCGTCGTCTGCGCCGGCTTTTCTTCCGCTTCCTGCGCGCTGACACAGGCCGGAACGACCAGAAACGTCGCCAGGAACAGGCCCGCCGTAAGTCCCGCTTTCTTCATCTCAGCCCTCCTGACCCTCGGTCGGCTGCGTCTCGGGCGTGCCGAGAACGAAGGTCTCGAGCTGGAAGGTCGCGCGGATGATCTGCCGACCCGATGGCGTCATTTCCGCAGGCACGATTTGGGTGATTCGTGGCCGGACGATCCGGTCGAATGAGGCCACGCGAGCAAGAAACGTCCCTACGGCGTGATACTCACCCTCTACTTCCATCTGCCATTCCTGCCGGAGCAGCGTCCCGGCGCTGTCAGCGTTCACCGGCTGCAGTGGTTCGACATTGATCAGCCGAATGTTGAGCGCCTGCGTCTGGGTAGCGATTGCCTCGTAGATCGCAGGGACCTCTGCGCGCGAGGGAACCAGCTTCTGGAGCAGAGTGAACTGCTGTTCGGCATTCGACAGTCGATCGCGCAGACGCTGCAGATCCCCGATCCGGGCTTCGGCCAGCTCGTTCTGAAGTTCGAGGCCTTCAACCTGCTCTGTAAGCTCGACAAGCTCAGCGCCGTTCGGTCGATATACGTAGACGTAGTACAGGGACGCCGCGGCGATCGCCAGGATCACGATGAGCAGCATGCTCTGGTGTCGCTGGTCCTGAGGAAGCAGCGCCATGCTCAGCCCCCCTTCGTCCCTGCTGACACCCGGGTGTCGGGAGGATCGGCGTACGTGACCACGAGCTTGAACGCATGCGCCAGGACATTGTCGACTTCGGCCTGCTGGCTTCCCATGATCCGGACCTGCTCGACATACTTGGATCCCTGCAGGTTCCGGACGAACCGGGTGATCGCGAGCGGATTTGCCGCGATACCATCGACCTGGACCGTGAGGTCGGGAAGCGGAGTCGAGACCCGCACTGCGGTCAGCCAGGTGTATTCGGGAAGTGCCCTGCTCAGTTCGTCGAGCAGATGCGGCCACACGAAGCGGCCCTGGTCCAGTCCCCGAACAAGCTCGAGCCGCTCCTGGATCTCTCTCTCCCTGGCTGTCAGGCTGTCACTCAACACTCTCAGGTCCGCCAGCCGAGTCGAGTCCGCACGGGCTTCTTCCAATCTTCCGTCGAGCTCCGCCCGGACCGACCGTTGTGTGAACCACAGCCCGCCGATCGTCAGAATCGCGAGCCCGAACGCGACCATCGCGGCCACGGTCCACGAATCGCGACCCTCGCCACCGCCCCCACCCGATCCGAGCCAGGCCGGCATCGCCATGCGTGGACGCCGGCCCCTGCGGGCCTTTCCGCCGGTCGGGTGAAGATTGACCTCGATCACGCCAGTCTCCGCAGGGCCAGTCCGACAGACAGCATCATGAGAGGAGCGGTGCTTCGCGCCTCTTCCAGATCGACTGCTCCAGCCTTCACGCCCAGCCGCTCGATCGGATTTGCGATCTTGGTCTCGACGCCGAGTCGCTCCGCCAGGGCGTCGGCGAGTCCGGGCACGTGGACACCCCCTCCGCACAGATACAGACGACCGAGGCTCGCTCCGACTTCCTGCGTCTCGAGGAAGGCCGTCGCGCGCTCAATGCCCCTTCCTACCTCCTGGGAGCGCTCGTACAGAAACGATCGGAGTCGCTCGTCCGTATCGTCACCGCGGAGGACGGCTTCCGCTTCATCCGCGAGCATGCCGCGCTCACGCTGAAGATCGAGCGACAGACGCCGCGTCCCGAAGCTCAGGTCCCGTGTGAGGACCGGGACTCCGTCCTCCAGGATATTCACGTTGGTAGTCTCATGGCCAATGCTGACGAGGCTCGACAGCCCCCTCATGGCCTCCGGGTAATTCACCTCGAGCGCGTTATGCAGCGCGAATGAATCGACGTCGATGATTCGCGGGTTAAGATTCGCCTCGTCGAGCAACGCGACCTTGTTCTCGACCAGCTCACGCTTGGCTGCGACGAGAAGAACCCCCATCTGAAGGCCTTCTCCCTCGGGATCCGTGATCTCGAAATCGAGCTGCACGTCATCCATGTCGAATGGAACGTGCTGCTCCGCTTCCCACCGGATGACTTCCTGGGCATCGGACTTCTTCATCCGATCCATCTGGATCGGCTTAATGATCACATCGCGTCCCCCGACGCTGACCACGACGTCGCGCTGGGACAGTCCCTCTTCGTCGAATATCGCGTCGATGGTCTGCGCGACCAGGCCGGGATCCATGATCTCGCCTTCGACGATCGCGTCGGCACTGAGCGGACGCAGGATGAGCCGCTCGACCAGCGGCTCGCTGCCCGAATGATCGACTACGGCGACCTTGACGAAACCGCTCCCGATGTCGAGGCCGACCGAGCGTCTCCTGCGACCGAAACCGAACGGTGTCATACCGGCAAGCCGCTCAACTGTTTAGAGTTGGGCTCTGTGTGGCGGGTGAGCCACATACTAGACATCCTCCCGGAATGTGTCAAACGACACGCGGAGATCCGTCTCTCGGGCCCCGCGGACCAGATCACCGACAGGCCATTCCATGCAAGAAAGCCCGTTTCCATGGGCAACGCAACGGTCCTCACGGGATCCGCCTGAAAGTCACGAGCTCCCACGGAACCGTTCCAGCTCCGGCATCGGCCTGCACCCGGACCCATGTGAGGCCCGGGAGCGAATCCCGCACTTCGATCCGGACCTGCACCCGGTGAATTCCGATCGACACCGTGTCGACGCCTGACGAATCCCCGGGTGTTCCCACAAGCCGATGTTCGAGCACCTGCTGTGCCGCCAGCGCTTCTGCTGCGCGGCGCGAAGCCAATTCCGCCTGGATGCGCACGGCGCGCCCTCCGGCGGCTATAGCCAACACACCTATCGTCATGATTGACAGAGAGATGAGAAGTTCCACCAGCACTGATCCTGCCGCATCGGGCTTCCGCTTCACTAACGGACCCGTCTTTCCAACCTCCATCCCACGCCTTCCGGGCGATCGTCCGGTGCCGTGCAGAAAGCCGTATCCGTGGCGCAGTCGCGGATTCATCAGGACCCCGGAACCGGTTCGCGCCTCACCCGTCCCAGAAAATTGCACACGAGCCGGATTCCGTGGCTGCCTTTCCACAGGTAAATGCTGCCGGCCCCGGCGTGTCCTCGCGCATTGAATCGGATCGTGGAAGGTCTCACGTCGACGGAGTCTACCGGCAGTTCTCCACCAGGCCCGATATCCAACCCGGAGAGGCGACTTCCATCGGCAGCGTACAGCCCGATTCCGGTCGGCCCGGCGCGAAGGCGGACCGTTTCGCGACGGGCCACGGCGAGGTTCCTTCCGAGACTCAACTGACGCATGACGGAGCGGGCCGCGCCCTCGAGCGCGGCGGCGTCCCGTGCTCTGCGCAGCCCGGACCAGCCGAGAGCGAGTATCGTACTCAGCAGCACCAATCCGATCAGGAGCTCCACCAACGTATACCCCGCCTGCCGCATGGCCTCTCCCCGCATTACCCGTTCGAATTCCACCGGTCTCCGGATGAATTCCTCGGGGACTGGCCTCAACCGGCCGTCAACGCTCCAGAATCAGGGATGCGCAACTGCTCCGAATCGCTCACCGCGAGCGGTCCCTTTCGCGCCACCACCGCGAGAGAGAGTCCGAACGGCAACGCGTGCTCCCTCAGCCACACGGCTTCCCAATGCGTTACCGCGTGGGCCAGATCCTCGAGCTGCACCGGGAGAAGGCGGAAGTCATCGGCTCGATCTTCGCCGATCCCGACACGTGCCAGCAGGCGCGTCGCAGGCCGGATCAGGCAGGCGAGCGGAAACGCCGTCGCAAAAGCGTATGAAACTCGGGAGAGGTGAAATCCCGAGTCCTGGAACTTCCGGGTGAGTTCCTGCTTTCGGTACCGACGCTCATGGTGGAACGCCTCGTCGTGCGGGGACCAGAGAAATGGATGCGCCGGAACGGTTGCGAGGAGAAAGCCGTCGCTGGAGAGCACCCGGTGCACTTCTGACAGCGCGCCCCGATCGTCAGCCAGGTGCTCGAGCACGTCGAGCATCAGGACCGCATCGCAGCTGGCCGATTGGAACGGCAGTGATCCCGCGCTTCCCCGAACGAGACGGGACACGCCCCTTCGCTGCGCTTCCTGGACCTCCTCCTGATCGTACTCGAGACCGATTGCCGTTGCGGCGAACGGAAGACGCGACAGAGTTCCCCCTGCCCCGCATCCCACATCGACGATGGTCGGATCGCCCGGGACTCCGGAGCGTCGCAGTTCCCGATCCAGCCAGTCGAACACGATCTCCCGCTTGAGCCGGAACCACCATGACCGGTCCTCGAGCCAGGCCAGCTTGTCGTACTGTTCGCGATCCATGGAGATTTCAGTCGGCCGTCGACTCTGACACCGGCGTGGGTGCATCGCGCCTCGGAGCCAGATTCCGTGAGCGGGTGACGATCCAGGCCGGTCGTCGCTTCGATTCGTTGTAGATGCGTCCGATGTACTCGCCGATCACACCGATTGCGATCAACTGGATCCCGCCGATGAACAGGACCGATGTCATCACCGATGCCCAGCCCTCGATCGCCGTGCCCGACACGAGCCGGGCCCAGAGCACCCGCAGGAGAACGATGAACGCGATGCCGGAGACTACGAAGCCCGCGAGCGTGGCCAGGCGGAGCGGAACCTCGGAGAAGGCGAACAGCGCGTCGAACCCCATGCGGAGGAGCTTTCGAGGCGACTGTCTCGGTTCGCCGGAATGCCGGGCGGCGCGCTCGAACACGACTCCCGTCTGACGCCCACCAGCGTATGCCCGAAGACCGCTGATGTACCTGTGATGCTCCGGCATCGCGTTGACGATGTCCACCACCGATCGATCCATGAGCGAGAAGTTGCCAGCGTTCGGCGGGATCTCGACGGAGCTCAGCTTGCCGATGAGCAGGTAGAACGCCGCGAACATCGCACGCTTGAGCGCGGATTCCTTTCGCTTCTCCTTCACGGCGAATACGACCTCGTAGCCCTCTTCCCACCGTCGGACAAGATCAGGGATCACCTCCGGCGGATCCTGGAGATCTCCGTCCAGCAGTACGACGGCGTCCGCTTCCGAGGCGGCCAGTCCGGCTGCGATCGCGGGTTGCTGCCCGAAGTTGCGAGCGAGATGCAGCACGCAGACCCTCGAGTCCCGGTCGGAGTATTCTGCCAGAAGACCGGGCGAGCCGTCCGCGCTTCCGTCGTCCACGTAGAGGATCCTCCAGTCGTACGGAAGTCCGCCGAGCACCGACGTAAGCCGGTGGTGCAGCTCCGGGAGAGTCTTCTCCTCGTTGTAGATCGGGACGATCGCGTCGAGGGTCTTCACTACTCTTCTCCTTCGGATTCCGGGGAGATGGTCTCCGGGGCTGCCGACCAGACATACAGGCCCGCCAGTTCGACTCCGTCCAGCTCTACCGCGATCACCGGCTGAACGTTCTCGTAGACATCCAGAAACGGAGACTGCAACGTGGACTTGCGGGCGAGCAGCAGCAGGTACGGTGACGGCCACTCCCGGCCGACGCGAATATCCGTTCTCAGGCGACCCATGGCCTGGAGCTCCTCGAGGTATTTCGGGGTCGGCCAGTTCAGGACAGTCGCTCCCTCGGGCACTTCCTGTTCGACCCGGGCGAGGAAATCCGGCGTCATCGCATCATACCAGTACGACACCTCCATGCCCGCGCGCGCCGCGCCCGGCAATCCGCCGATCAGCTCATTGTAGTAAGACAGGTAATACGGCGATACATGGGTCGTCTGCCACCACGCAGGCAGGAAAAAGACGATTCCGAGCAGGAGACTACCGAGCACCACCCCGCGCTCGTCGATTCTGGCGCGCACGAAGCCGATGAGTCGGGAGAATCCCAGCCCGCCGAGCACGGCTACGAATGGGAACATCGGGAGGAACAGGCGGACACCATCGTGATTTGGAGAACTCGGTAACGCCATCAGCGACAGGAAGAAGCCGATCTGGAGCAGGCAGAGACGGGCGAGGGCAACGCGGGGATCCTCGGGGCGCAGGATGCTCCGGCTCCGAACGGAGTCGAACGCTCCGACCAGGGACAGCGACAGGATCCCGACCGGAACCGTGACCAGCGTCATCACGATCGACTGATGCCACGGCACAAAGTACGGATATGCCGTCCCGAAGTAGAATGTGGTAAATGGAGCCATCCGGTCCCGGTTCATGCTTTCGTCAAACAGCCTGGTGACGACATCGAGCGGCTCGTGCCACGCGATCGGCACGACCGCGTACCACACCACTAGAGCACCGGTCACGAGCACCAACCACGGCCACCAGCGGCGCTCGAGAACCGCCCACACGAGCAGCGGTACGGGGAGCAGCCAGCCCGTGAACTTGGTGCCCAACGCGAGGCCCAGGACCACCATAGCCAGCCCGAGCCGCCACCCACCCCCGCGCCGCAGGAATGTGGCGAAAGCGAGGGTCGCGATCGTCCAGAGGAAGGTGAGAGGCATGTCCGTGGTGGCGAGATGCGCGTGCCCGAACACCCTCGGCATCAGCAGCAGAGACACTCCGGCGGAGACCCCGGCGATAATCCCCGCGACGCCCGACACGGTCCACACGACCGCTGCGACGAGGACGGCAAACAGGACAGCGGACGAGAGCCGGAAACCGGCCACGGAACCGAGCACAGACCCGAACACAGCCTCCGTGAGGGCCATCCCCTCCTTGTACACCGGCGGATGAGGGTTGAAGTAGTCGTGCTCGGGCGGGTCCCACGCGGTCCGGATCGCGTCCGGTTGAATGGCTGCGCTCGGGGCTGCGGCCAGGTCGACCACCCACGACTGGATCCGCCGCGCAGAGGCGAAGTACTCTGGCTCATCCCAGGTCACGCCGGGACGATCCAGATCGGGTACGAGCCAGGCGAGGGTGATGCCCGCGAGGATCGCGGCCCACAGCAGTCGCACCCCGGCGCGCGGTGCCTGGCGTATGTCGTGCGGACCCCTCGACCTCGAATCAGGAACTCTCATCGCATGCGATACACGCTGAGCAACGGCACTCCGTCCAGCGCTACCTGGTAGAATGGGACTGCTTCCTGGTCATACAGCGCCCACTCGATCCGGCGCCACATGGCCTTCCGGTTGAGGACGAACAGGAAGTCCGGATCCTGCACCGACCGGTTGACGACAGTAGGCTCCCGGACGGGATCTCCTCTGCACGCGAGCACGAGTTCCGATCCGCGGGAATCTCTGGCAGGCCATGCGGTCTCGACATTCCAGGAAAGCGGTGCGCGATTCAGGGTCTGATAGAAACACACTTCCTCGAGGAAGAACCCTCCATCGATGGCCGCATCAGCAGCGATCGAGGCTGACAGCTCCACCAGTACCTCCTCGTTCAGGACTTCCTTGAGATTTGTGACCTCGAGGCCTATCTCGGCTGCTCCCGCGGTTCCGCCGATCAGCAGGTTGAAATACGACAGCTGATACGGGTGCGTGCGAACGACCGCGGCGGCTGCCGGCAGAAACAGGAGAAGCAACACGAGCGATGCAAGCACAGGAGTCATTCGTCGGTCGTCAGACCGAACCAGTCGGCCGATCCTGTCGACGATGAACACTGTCCCGACTCCCGCCAGGACCGCGAAGAACGGAAACGCCGGCAGGAACAGCCGTACACCATCGTGCATCGGAGCGGAGGGCAGCAGCAGGGCAAGATACAGCACCGCGATGTTCAGGCAGCAGAATCCAATCAGCCCCTTGCGCCGACCATCGAACAGCCCCGCGGTCATGGCCACAAGCAGAGTCGGCGGGATCACGATCACCGTCCACACGACCGGGTAGTGCCACGGCCCCCGGTACCTGAAGAAGCGGCCGAAGTACTCCGTCCGGATCACCCCACCAATCCCCTCCACCCTTTCCAGACCCGCCCCGAAGTAGTCGGCGACGCCCAGCTTCGGATCGACCCACAACACGGGGTTCGACAGGAAGAACACCGCAGCGGCCGGCAAACCGAGGATTGAGAGCGCCCACGCGGCATCCCTCGGTCTACGAATGAGGAGCCACATGCCCAGCACCGGAACCAGGAGAAGCCCCGTGAGTTTCGTGGCGAGTGCCGCCCCCAGCAGCAGTCCCGCTCCTATCAACAGGCCCGGGCGAGGGGAGTCCATCCATACGTACAGGCAGGCGGCAGCCCCGAACCAGAACGCTGAGAGGAACAGGTCCGTGTGCGCGAAGTGACCGTGGGCAAACAGCGCCGGGATCGTGAGAATCGTGAGCCCCGCTCCGGCACCGGCCGTGAGCGAGCCTGCGGCGATTGCCGTGAACGCGGCACATGCCCCGGTGAGACATGCAAAGGTCAGCATGACGCCGACTCTATAGGCGCCAATCGTGTCGAGCAGATCCCGGAACACGAGCCAGCTGACTCCGCCAATCTCGCGCGACAGAGGCGGATGCGGAACCCGTTCTGGCATCCAGCGCCAGTGCTCGAGGACCGAGTCGCGATTGATAGCGTCCCCGGGGCTCCCTTCCAATAACGACTGCGTCAGGTCCTGGAGCCACACCAGCTGGCGCATCGAGCTGAAGAAATAGTTCGGCACGTCGCTCACGACACCATAGTCCCCCTGCGTCGCGAGCATCAGAATTGCCGCCGCGCCAAAGAAGGAGAGCGCCAGCCAGCCCACCGAACGCCGTGACGGCGGTTCAAGTGGAAGCGATTGACCCGGAGCTGCTCGCATGCGACTCACGGATGATCTGCCAGGTCGGGTTCGAGGCCGACAGAGTCCGAGTCGACGGGAAGAATCAACAGGCCTGCGATAAACGCGAGTCCGAGGAGACTCAGGAGTGTCCCGAGAACCAGCCCGGTTGGCCGGAATCTCATCTCGACGACGCTGTCGCCAGCCGGGAGGGCTACGGCTCGGAAGATTCCCGAGGCCCTGAGAACCGGAACCCGGTTGCCGTTAACCCGTGCGGACCATCCCGGGTAATGCCTGTCGTTCACGACAAGGACCATCGGGCCGTCCGTTCTCACGTCCAACCAGATTCGATTCTGATCGTACTCAACAGCGAGAATCCGACCGGATCCGCCTGAGATGGCAGTTCCCGGCGATTCCTCCAGCACGACCCGGTCTCCGAGAGGAAAGTCCGGCTCAAGTGTCCGGAGCAACGCCCGGCCCGCGTTCGGGGCCACCTCCCACTCCGCTGCCAGATACGCGCGCGGCAGTGGATCGTGCACTTCGAACAGGCGGAGTGGAAGCTCCGGGTGACGCGCGAGAAGCAGAAGGCCCTCGAGGGAGTCTGCGGCTGCTGTCGGATCGGCGTACCAGCGAACGTTCATCGCGCGGAGGAAGCGAACGGGATCGTCCGCCCATCGATTGATCGCAGCGTCGTTGGACATCGCCACCGAGAGAAGCTCCACTCCCTGGAGGCCATCCTGGTGGAGAAACCCGTACAACTGGCCGACGTTCGGACCCATCGTCTGGAAATCGAGATACAGGTTGGAGAGCTCCAGCGCCCCCGGCACGGTCACGATACTTCCCATACCGGCCTGGAGAGGAGAGCCGCGATAGCGGTATTCCTCCGGATCCGCCCCCAGCTCGGCCAGAACCCGTGCCGGCCAGGTCGGCTCCTCGTAAATGCGCTTCTCCACGGATGGGTTCACGTGTGCGTGCGCAGCGATCAGGTCAGCCGCGACGAGCATCCCCAACAGGCCGACCACGGCCTCCGGTCGAAGCCTGCCCCGTCCGCCGACCGCCACTGCACCGGCCGCGAGAGTCACAAGCACGAAAATGCGCCCCGTTGTCGCGGCGTACAGACGGGCCGACTCGAGGGGTTCTGAGCACAGGCGGGCACCGCTGAGAATTCCGTCGCATGCGCGCACGAGCGTTTCGGGGGCCAGCCCGAGCACGAGGCCGAGGATTCCGTACCCGATTGCTGCTCCGACGAATACGCCCACGATTCGAGACCGTCTATCGCCACGAATCGCGGCATCGGCTCCCCAAGCAGCGAGGATCGAGACAGCGAATGCGGGCAGCAGGAGGAATTTCTCGGGATAACGGAAGGCGCCGAACGCGGGAACCGAGTCAAACAGCAGCCTGTACAGCAGACCGTTCGCACCTGCAGCGAGCAGCACGCCAAGCACCGCCGAGCCGACCCAGAATGCGGCTCGCCTCCTCCCGGCCACGCCGAGGCCGACCAGAGCGAGTAAGCCGGCCACCGCCCCGGTATACGGGCTCAGAATCCATGGCACTTCCGTGGCCGCGAGGAATCGTGTCGTGAAATCGTGTACGCCGGCTGCCAGGACCGGCGGCATGACGAAATGCGCTGAGCCCGCCAATTCAAGACTGCGCGAAGACGCATAGTCGAGCCCGACCGGCATCGTGCGCACAGAATTGAGCACATACTCGACGAATGGAACGAGCTGGACGGACACGAGGGCAAGTGCGACAGCTCCACCGAGCGCGAAAGCGGACATCTGTCGGATCGTCCGTGCGGGACGCTTCTCAATTCGCAGCAGGCCGTGAACGAAGACCCAGACCAGGGAGAGTCCCAGCATTTGCGGTTCGCCGCCGAGGAATGCAACGGCGCACACGCCGGCGAAAGCACCGACTCGCGACGACGCCGGGCGCTCGAGAACACGATCCCACGCCCAGAACAGCCACGGGACCCACGCCACTGTCTGCAGATTGTTCGGGAAATTCCCGATCGAAACCAGGTAGCCGCCGAGCATGAAGGCCGCGGCACCGACCCACGACGCGGCCGGTGACCGGCCCCAGCGCATGAGCAGCAGGTAAAGCCCTATCCCCGCGAGTGGATAGTGGAGCGCGACGAGCCAGTCGAATGAGACCGATAGCGGGAGCACGTACAGCAGCAGGCTTCCCGGATACAGGACCCCGGGTTGCAGCGATGCGAAGAACGGCTCACCCCCCACGACCCCGGGATTCCAGAACGGGATCCGGCCGGACCGGACCGATTCGACCAGCACGTGCTTCATCGGATAGAAGAACGGAGTGATGTCACGACCGAACAGGGTTCGACCGCCGAACAGTGTGGGCCAGAAGAGTACGAGCGTGGCGGCGACCAGCAGACCGACGGCGAGCAGAGTGGTAAACCGTGCAATGCCGTTTGAGGCTTCGGAGGTTTCCGCGCGGGACGGAATTGGCTGCTTCACGATCTCCGAGCGTCCCCCGCGCGCCTGGCGTGAATCAAGGAACGAGGGCGCAGCAGCCGGAGCCGCTGCGCCCTCGTTCAAGAAGGCAGGTGAATCGAGATTCGATCCGCCCTCCTTTAGGGTCAGGGGCTCTTCTGGATCTTGCCCTCGGTCGCGGAACCACCACCCACGTTGACCCAGTAGCTGTTGCTCGAGCTTCCGTGCGAAGCCGTCACGTTATAGCCGCCAGCGCTCCCGCCTGCATTGATCGTAATGCCCGTGCTGGTCGTGAAGCTGCCGGAAACCAGGACCGTGGCCGCATCGCCGTACGTCTGTGCGTCGGCGTAGTAGGCTTCCATCGCGGCCATGGCGTTACGCACGTCGCTCTTGGCCGTGGCGTCGAACGCCTTTTCCTTCGTGCTGGCGAACTGCGGAATTGCGATCGCGGCAAGGATGCCGATGATCACGACTACGATCAGCAGCTCAATCAGCGTAAAACCCTTCGTGTCGCGGAGCATTGTCCCTCCATGGGTTCTGGGGTCCGGCACTCGTGAAACTCCTGTTCAATCGACGATCGGCGTCGGGAACTCCATCCTTCCGCCCCGGACAGAGCAACCCTCGTGCCTCACCGTCAACAGACAGTTAACTGCCCACCATAACAGAACATAGAGTTTGAGTGCCGGACTCCGCCGGTCTCCGCTCGTGCAAGTGTCGTTGCACCCTGCAAGACATTGCATCACATATGCAATAATGTTCGGGTGCGCTCATTCATCCAGATCGTAGCGCTTGATCTTCCGATACAATGTGCTCGGATCGATCCCCAGGACCTCCGCGGCCTTCGTCTTATTACCACCTTCGGCATTGAGCACGTGCTCGATATACGCACGCTCGATGATCTCGAGAGAGGGGTTCGGAGCCGGGCGATCCTGCACGAGGGGCTCGGCGGGCTTCTCTCGCAGCCGCGTGGGAAGCGCATCCGGTTTGATCGAGCTCCCGGGGGTGAGCACGACAGCACGCTCGATCACGTTCTCGAGCTCGCGCACGTTTCCAGGCCAGAGGTACTCCTGGAGGATCTGCAGCACCTTCGGTGACAGCTTCTTGGGCTCGTCCTCGCCGGCCTGCTTCGACAGGAAGTAATCGGCGAGGAGCGAAATGTCCTCCTGCCGCTCCCGAAGTGGCGGCAAGTCCAGCAGGATCACGTTGAGCCGGTAGTACAGGTCCCGGCGGAAGCGACCCTCTTCGATGTCCCGCTCGAGATTCCGATTCGTCGCGGCGATGAGCCGGACATCGACGCTGACCGGTTCGGTCGAGCCGACCGGAATTACTTCCCGCTGCTGAAGCACGCGGAGGAGTTTGACTTGCGTGGAGGGGGCCATTTCGCCCACTTCGTCGAGGAAAAACGTGCCTCCGACGCGGCGACGAACAGCCCCTCCTTGTCCTTCACCGCTCCCGTGAAACTGCCCTTCACGTGACCGAACAACTCGGATTCGAGCAGGCCCTCTGGAAGTGCGGCGCAGTTGAGCGACAGAAACCGCCGGCTCGAGCGCGCCGAGAGGTCGTGGATATAGCGCGAAAACACTTCCTTTCCGGTCCCGCTCTCACCTGCAATGAGAATCGTCGATTCGCTGTCAGCCACGTCCTCCGCCAATCCGAGAGGGATCTGGAACGCCGGGCTGACGCCGATCGGCTTGCCGGCCTTCAGGGTCTGCTGCTTCATCAGCTCACGCTTGAGGCCCGCATTTTCAGTCTTGAGTCGGCCCCAGTCGAGTGACCTGTTCAGCACCGCGATCATTTCGTCGTTCTTGAACGGTTTCTGGACGTAGTGCGTTGCCCCGAGGTTCACGGCCTGGATAGCGGACTGCAGAGACGCCTGAGCCGTCATCAGGACGACCGGCGTCTCCGGACTGCTGCGCCTGATTTCTTCCAGAACGTCGATCCCGGTCACCTTCGGCATTCTGACGTCCGACAGAACGATGTCAGGCGCTTCGTCGCGAAATCGCTGCAAGCCTCCGGCACCGGTGAGCTCTGAGATCACCTCGAAGCCCTCGCGCTTCAGGAGCACCGTCAGATTCTCGACGAGGCTCTGCTCGTCGTCGATCAACAGCAGCAACGGTCTGTCTCGCATCTCCAACCTCTGTGTGTGACGGCGCCAGGTTCGGCGCCTGGGGAGTTCAGGTCGTGCGGGTCCGTGCGGCAGTACTCTCCGCAGCATCACCCGACGGGTCTTCGTTGTCCTCGTTATTTTCCGTCTGTTCGCCCGGCGCTTGAACCCCAACCAGTGCGTTCCCGGTCCCTCTCAAGCGGCCGCGTCCCGTACGGCGCGGAAGCACCATCGCGAAAGTGGCGCCCTCTCCCGGAATCGAGCTCACCATCAGGGCTCCTCCGTGCGCCTGAACAGCGCGGTGTGCGATCGACAGGCCGAGACCGCTGCCTCCCGGCCTGCGCGTATAGAACGGATCGAAAATACGGGGAAGGTCCTCCGGGTCGATTCCGGGACCGTCATCGATCACCCGAATTCGAACCGGGTTGCCGAGTGATATCTCACCGGGGACGAGATCGGGGCGCAAGGAGTCGGCGATGACCCGGATGTGCACCGGGTGCTCTGGATCCCCGACCTGCAATGCGTTGAGCACCAGGTTCAGAAGCGACCGGTGAAGGAGCTCGGGATCACCCCACAATCCGTCGAGCTCATCGAGTCTCTCGCTCTCGATGCTCGCACGTCCTTCCGCCACAGGGTGGCGACTGGCCGTTTCCAGGACGTCCCTGAGCAGATCATCGACGACGATCGGCTGTCGCTCGGTCACATCGACACGCGCAAAATCGCTGAATTCCTTCAGGATCTCATCCAGCCGGTCGCTTTCGCGTACGATCAGACGCCCGAGAATGCGGTCGTCGTCATCTTCGAACGTCCGTCCGCACAATTGCTCCACGGCACTTCGGATCGAGGCCAGGGGGTTCTTCAACTCATGAGCGAGAGAAGCCGAGAACTCTGCGACGGCCTCGAGCCGTCCGGTTCGGAGCCTGAGGTCCTCCAGTTGCCGCACCGGTCTCAGGTCCTGCAGGAGGAAGACATACGACGCCCCTCCGCCGGCCCCGATAAGCGTTGTGGAGCTTACCGAGATCGGCACGACGGGCGCACCGCCGGGATCGCGCACCGGCCCGGCCCCGCCGGAGGCTTCGCCTGGTGGCCCACGCCCCTGGATCTCCCCTGCGACATCAAGCCCGCCGATCGTCGGCGTCTGGATCTCGATCTCGCGGTTCAGGATTCTGCGGCCCAGGCGGACGGTCTCGTCCACCGCAACCGCCAGCTCGGGCGCGCGCCGCTCGAACACAGGGACGACATCGTGCCCCAGGGTCCGGGCCACGTCTACCCCCAGCATTTCCGAAGCCGCGAGGTTCAGGTATACGAGCTTCGCCTGATCGTCCACCGTGATCACGCCGGACGGGATAATCCGCAGGACGTCCGCCGTGTCCAGGGCGAGCCGACGAAGTTCGCCCTCGACGCTTCCGAGCTGGCCCCGAACCAGCCGGAGTCGCACGGCGATCAGACTCGTGACGACAGCGACGAGCGTGAACATCACCACCTGAAGGACGAGCAGACCGGGAATCACACCATCAGGCGAGGTGACCAGGTTGTCGATCAGGTACACCATGCCGGTGCCGAGAGTCACGAGCAGAGCCGCCGGCAGAGACAGAATGAGTGCATATGCGGCCGCGAGAACGATGAACAGCGAGACGAAGGGGCTCGCGTAACCACCGGTGAGGTGGACCACCGCGTTCACGACCCCGATGTCGAGGAGCGCCTGCGAAATCAGGAACGCCGGGCCGGGGTGGAACCTCCGCCGGTGACTCCAGAAGTAGGCGATCGGTGTGAGCAGCGCCGCCGCGGCCAGTCCGGCCACCGCGATCGTTGTTCCTTCGCTGCCCACGATGGACGCGGACTTCCAACCGAACTCCTGCGACACGAGCAGCGCCGCGCCGAACACACCGAGTGCGATCACCAGACGCGCCGCGTAGATCCAGTAGAGGATCTGGAGCGGTTCGAGGGCTACAGCCAGCCTGCGCTCGGATTTCAGGGCTCTGAGCACCCGGTGCTCGTTTCCGATCTGGAAGGGTCGGTTGGCGGGGTAGATGGAGCCCGGTCTGCTCGCGAACCCCGGCGAAACGCACGGACGAACGGACCAATGATAGGTGGGACGTTGCAGGATGCAAGACCGGAAGGGAATGGGGTCCCGGTCACCGTGTGGCGCTTACAGCCAGTCAGGCTCCTCGTCGAACACCGACACCCGGGTGAATCGGCCGTGGCGGACTGTAGCCGTAAGTGAGTAGACAGCTCCCCTCGCCGGACAGGGGATCGGGCGTCGGATGAGCGGCATGACGACGCAGTCCGCCGATTCGTCCGGCGCGGCGATCGGCCACAGACCGACGGATCGAGCCGCATCGCCGAGTGTGTCGAACCCGATCTCGAACGAGGCCGTCCAGGACGCGACGCGGAGTGTCCGGCCATCTCCGTTTGGCGCACAGCGAACCCGGAGCTGCAGATCGGGGGAATCGAAGATCAACCACGCGTCCGAACCGACCGTCCGTCGCGTGACAGGCTCTCCAAGCCTCGATGTCAGCTCGGCTTCGCAAAGCCCGATGAGTCCTGCGCAGTCTCCCATGCCGCTCCCCGGGGGGCCGTTTCCGGGCATCGGTATACAGCCCGGTTACTGAATCGTGTTGATGATTCCGAAAATCGGAAGGTACATGGCGACGATCATCCCACCCACGATGGTTCCGAGGATCACGATCATCATCGGCTCCATCGCCTTCAGCAGCGACTCGACGGCCACGTCCACCTCTTCATCGTAGAAATCCGCCACCTTCGACAGCATTCCGTCGAGGTCGCCCGTCTCCTCGCCGACGTTGATCATCTGCGTCACCATCGGCGGAAATACACCCGAAAGTCGGAGCGGCTCCGAGATCGACTCACCTCCGGCGATCGAGCTGCGACTGTTCATGATCGCGTCGTGAATGACACGGTTGCCGGACGTCTTGGCCGTGATCTCGAGCCCATCGAGGATCGAGACACCGGAGCTGAGAAGCGTTCCCAGCGTGCGGGTGAAGCGCGCTACGGCGGATTTTCTGGCCAGCGTGCCGAGAACCGGCACGCGGAGCAACACCCGATCGAACAGCAGGCGCCCGCTGGAAGTGGCGAACCACCGCCGGAACAACCAGGCGGATCCGGCTGAACCGGCCAGCAGCGCCCACCAGTAGGCCTGCAAAAACGCGGACATTCCGATCACGACTCGTGTCGGAAGCGGAAGTCGCTGATCGAAACTCTCGAACATTGTCTGGAAGGTCGGAATCACGAACAGCAGGAGAATGACGATCGCCGACATCGCCACGAAGCCGATCACTCCGGGGTAGATCATCGCCCCCTTCACCTTGCGGGCGAGAGCTTCCGTTTTTTCGAGGAAAACGGAGAGTCGCAGGAGGATCGTGTCGAGGATACCGCCGGTCTCACCAGCCGCTACCATGTTCACATACAGGTGCGAGAAGATCTTCGGATGCTGTCGGAGCGCGTCGGCCAGGGTGTTTCCGGACTCCACGTCGTGCAGAACGCCCTCCAGAGTTGACTGCAGTATTTTGTTGTCAGACTGTTTCACAAGGATGTTCAGAGCTTGAACAAGGGGAAGCCCCGCGTTGATCATCGTGGCGAACTGCCGTGTCATGATCACGAGGTCGCGGCTCTTCATCCGCCCGCCGATGGACATCTGCAGCGCTTTCGGCTTCTCCTTCACCGACACGGGGATCAGCTTCTGCGCCCGAAGAAACGCGATCACCTCGTCGCGATTCGGGACGTCGATCTGATCGCGCTTCAGCTCTCCACTGATCGTCCGGGCACTGTACGTGTAGACTGGCATAGCTGTTTACTCCCGGAGCTCCTGTGTCCCCGCGCTCAGCGGGCAACCGCGACGGGTGAATCGACCTCACCAACCATGCGCTTCAACTCGAGAGGATCGGAACTGATCCGCACGCATTCTTCGAGCGTCACCTCGTCCCGCATATAGAGGGAGTACAGAGAGTCGTTGAGGGTCTGCATGCCGAACTTTTTCCCCGTCTGCATTGCGGAATAGATCTGGTGCACCTTGTCGTCCCGGATCAACGCCCGGATTGCGGGAGTCGCGATCAGGATCTCGCATGCCACGATCCGGCCACGCCCGCTGCGTCTCGGAAGGAGCGTCTGCGTGACGACTCCCTCGAGGACGAATGCCAGCTGCGAACGCACCTGGTCCTGCTGGTGCGATGGAAAGACATCGATAATCCGGTTGATCGACTCCGCAGCTGAATTCGTATGGAGCGTCGCGAGCGCCAGGTGGCCGGTCTCGGCGATCATCAGGGCGGCTTGAACCGTCTCGAGGTCGCGCATCTCACCCACCAGGATCACGTCCGGATCCTGACGCAGCACATACTTGAGTGCGGAGGCGAACGACCCGGTGTCACTGCCGACTTCGCGCTGGTTAACCAGGCAGTTCTTGTGACGATGCACGAACTCGATCGGGTCCTCGACCGTTACGATGTGTCCGTGCCTCTCACGGTTGATCTTGTCGACCATCGCGGCGAGCGTCGTCGACTTGCCCGATCCCGTCGGGCCGGTGACGAGTACGAGGCCGCGGGGCCTCTCAGCCAGCCCCGCGATGACGGGTGTAAGATTCAGTTCCTGGAAAGTCAGGATCTCGAACGGAATCTGCCGGATCGCCATCGCGACCGTGCCCCGCTGCCGGAACACGTTTCCGCGGAACCGGGAGAGATTCTGGACGGCGAACGACAGGTCGAGCTCATTCTCCTGCTCGAACCGCTTCTTCTGCTGTTCCGTAAGCACGGAGTAGGCGAGAGACTGTGTCTCGCGCGGCCCTAACTGCTGCTGACAGTCGCTGTCGGCAAGCTTACCGTCGATCCGCAGCTTGGGAACCTCGCCGGCCGAAAGGTGCAGGTCGGACGCACCCTTCTCGATCATCTCTTCGAGAAGGCTGCGCAGGTTCATCGGTGCGGAGTCGTTAATCATCGGATTTGTCCGTGTCTTCTCGCGTGAGGCTGGCAGCGCGACGATCGCTCCACCTGTCTCACTGCGCTGTTTCCTTGATCACTTCTTCGAGCGTCGTCACTCCCCGTCGGACCTTCAGCATGCCGTCCTGACGCAGAGTGATCATCCCTTCGCTGACAGCCTGAATTTTCAGATCGTCGGAGGACGATCCCTGCAGGACCATGCGCCGCAGCTCGGGGGACATCGGCATTACTTCGTACAGCCCCTGTCGGCCCGAGTACCCGGACCCATTGCAGGCATCGCAGCCCTCGCCCTTCTGGAACTGCAGTGTCGTCGCATCTTCGCTGGTCAGGTGGGCCGACTCGAGCACCTCGGGCAGATAGGTCGCTTCGACCTTGCAATTACTGCAGATTCGCCGGACGAGACGCTGCGCCGTGATGATGATCACGGCGGACGCCACGTTGAACGGCTCGATCCCCATGTCCATCATCCGGGTGATCGTCGATGCAGCGTCGTTCGTGTGAAGCGTCGAAAGGACGAGATGCCCGGTGAGCGAGGCCTTCACCGCGATGCTGCCCGTCTCCAGGTCCCGGATCTCACCGACCATCACGATGTTCGGATCCTGGCGCAGGAATGCTCGCAGTGCGGCTGCGAAGGTCATTCCGATCTCCGATCGGACCTGCACCTGGTTGATGCCAGCCAGGTTGTACTCGACCGGATCCTCGGCCGTCATGATGTTGACTTCGTCCGTGTTGATCCGGCTCAGTGCGCTGTACAGGGTCGTCGTCTTTCCGGATCCGGTGGGACCCGTGACGAGGACCATGCCGTACGGCTGGGAGATCGCGTGGAGAAAATCCTTCTCCGCCTTCGGCTCCATCCCGAACTTCTCGAGATCCAGGGTCAGGTTTCCCTTGTCGAGGATCCGCAGCACGATCTTCTCGCCGAACAGGGTCGGCAGCGTCGATACGCGGAAGTCGATGACCCGACTGCCGATCTTCAGTTTGATGCGGCCATCCTGCGGAACCCTGCGCTCCGCGATATTGAGATCTGCGAGGATCTTCACACGCGAAATCAGGGCTGCCTTCATTCGGGTGGGCGGCTTCATGATTTCCTGAAGCGCGCCGTCGATCCGGTAACGGACCCGCAGCTCTTTCTCGTACGGCTCGATGTGAATGTCCGAGGCGCCGCGGCGTACCGCATCCGTGAGCAGACCGTTGATCAGCCGGACAACCGGCGCTTCTTCGACCTGTGCCTGGAGCTGGCTCGTGGAGAGGAGTTCCTCCTCGTCCTTAACGATCTGAACATCCTGTTCCTCGAGCTCCTCAAGCAGCTCTCCGAGCCGATCAGAGGAGACCTCGTAGTACTTATCGATCGACTGGCGCAGCGAGTATTCACCGGCCACCACTGCTTCGACATCGAACCGGGTGATGAATTTGAGATCGTCGATCACACCGAGATCCGACGGGCTCGCCATGGCGATCGTCAAAGTGCGGCCCACGCGTCGAAGCGGAAGGACCAGGTGTTTGCTGGCGAAATCGGCGGGTACGAGTTTCAGAATCTTCGGTTCGATCGTTACCGACTGGAGATCGACCGCCGGGACGCGGAACTGACGACTCAGGATGCGAGTAAGGTCCGCCTCCATGACGGCACCGCTCGCGACGAGGGTGAATCCGAGCCTCGCCCCGTTCTGCGTCTGCTCGGCGAGTGCGCGTTCCAGATCCTCCTGGCTGATCAGGTTTTCCCTGATCAGCAGCTCGCCGATCTGATTCTGTCCGAGAGCTGCAGATGCCATAGGTCCCGTATCGTCCGGTGGATACCGACTGTCGCCGCACGATGCGGCTCCACGGTCTTGCGGCGTTCCGATCTTTCTGTCCGGTCCGGTACCGCCACGTCGTCCCTCGGGGGCAAGAGGCGTGCCCGGTACGGCGTGTGCCGATCCGTCCTTGTTTTTTAGGGGCAAACACGTGATTCGTCGGCGTGAAAGAGCCCTTTTCGATTACCGGATCCGCACTCGATTACGGATTTTCTCCATAATACCGGGACCGATGCCCGGAACGGCCAGTAGATCATCGGGCTCCCGGAATCCGCCGCTGCGCTGGCGAAACTCCACGATCCTTCCTGCGAGTTCGGGGCCGATTCCCGGCAGTTGCACGAGTTCCTCGAGTCCGGCGCGGTTCAGATCAATCAGTCCGCGTTGTGAGCGACTTGCGGACGGCACAGACGTCAGAGCCAGGTGTGGAGCGAGTCGCGAGACGGACTTCTCCCCGAGCCCCACCACGCGCTCCAGATCCTCGAGGGACCCGAAGGGACCGTTCTCGCGGCGATCACGCACGATCGCGGAGGCCTTTGCCGGGCCGATTCCCGGAAGTCGTCTGAGCTCGGTCTCATCCGCGAAATTCGGATCGAGCCGTTCACCTGCAGCAAGCGGAACAGCAGCTCGCTCTTCACGCCGAACGCCTTCCTCTACAGTGGTCCGGAGGCCAGCTGCAGACGTCGCCGTGAGCTGCGTGTCGGACGGTGGTCGCCAGTCCGTGTCGGCGGGCCCCGGCCCGAAGCCCAGACGAAGGCCGGTGCCAACGAGCACGAGTGCAGTCGCGGTCGCGAGAGACCGCGTCTCGATTCGATTCAGTGAAATCATTTCATCGTGGAGAATCCGGGGCCGGGCTCAACCGGTTGTCATCCCGATCTCCGGCGGGAGCCGGCTTCGGGTTTCAGGAGATCAGCGGACCGGTTCGATCCCCGTGTCTGTACGAAGGGCGAAACGGCCGAATATGTTGAAGTTGATCTGGTTCGAGTTCTGTTGTCGTCCTACGGCGCTGCCCCGGTTCGACCATACAAGCTGGACGCCGAGCGTGTACCCTTGAAAATCCGAGTCGAGCGTGAAGGCGGCCGACTGAGTCGTCTGGTCCACGTGCGCGGTGCAGTCTCCACCCAGGCCGGGCACCGTTCCTTCGAAACCGGATCCGCCCAGTGCCCTGCAGTCAAAATTCCCGTTGAGCGAGTACTCGGCCGACAGCCTCATCGACTTCTTCACGAAGCCCAGGAAAGACGGAGGGGGCAGGCTCCCTGTCAGCCTGAGGCTGTGTGACGTTCGATTGGACTCGCTGCCACCCGTCTGATCAGAGCGGTCTGTTCGGGCATCGTCCAGCTGGTAACTGAAGTTGAATCCGTTGTTGAACAGGAAGCCGATGTTCAACGAGCGGGTGACGGTCCGGGTTCCCTGATCCTGCCCGGTCGTCGTCTGCACGGTCCGGTCCCGGTCTCTCCATGTGGCAGCCAGGTTCACGTTCCGGAACAGTCCGGAAAACGCGCCGGGGTACGGAACCTCCCGCCATCGCAGACTGACCCACGGCCACTCCACGTCATGGGTGCCGCGCACGCTCCGCGGTGTGAAGATCTGGTTGTCCGTCATGCCATAGTTGACTTCGGCATCCAGCCCCGCCGGAAGCCTGTAGCCTCCCCTGGCCGACCAGCGCCTGATATCTCCGGCGGCCGAGGCCGTGTCGGATCCGAAGACACGCATGTCCGAGAAGCTGGCCAGGACCAGCTGCTGCCCGAATGATGGGTCGATATTCCTCCTGTCGAAATTGGAACTCACCATCCTCGACCAGTCGAAGCGAACCGGGAGTATCCTGTCCCATACTTCCCGGAAGCCCTTCCACACCCCTGCCGCCGTACGGTGTTCGGGCACACCGAACGAAGTTGCGAGACTCTCCGGAAGCAGATCGATGTTCAACCCCACATCACGCTGCATCGCCACGTCGCGGAACAGGAGCGAATCACCTTCTACATCATCGGCGGACTCGATATAGGAAGTGTTGCGGGCGGCGCGGTACGACGTGTTGAGCGTCATCCTCGGCGAGAACCAGGAGGCGAGTTCCGGCTGCCAGCTCAAGTTGCCCAGTACGGACCGGGTCATCTCCCACCCGGTATACAATCCCAGGAAGCTCGACGATTCGTCCTCCAGGAGTGACTGCGCCTGCTCCCCCTGTACGCGCAGATCCGGGTTCACAAGGTCCCGAGTCGACGACCACCCGAGTCCCGCCACCACAGATGGAAAAGGTTGAAGCTGGATGCCGGCGTTCGGCGTCAGCACGTACTGCCGGTTGATCGTCGGCGTCACCAGAGAATCAGAGGCATTCCAGGCACTCGTGACGAACCGGCGTCGCTGGTCGTTCGAATGCGCGAGGTTTGCCCCCCATTCGGAGGTCTCTCGGCGTCCAGCGGAATCGGAGATCCCGCAGGTTCTTCATGAATACGCTCTGCGATAGAACGCCCGGCAGACCGTCGATCGCGCTCCGCATGAACCCGGGAAGCAGCGGGAACGACGCGTCCGCTACGGGGCGCGACCAGTTCGCCACCGCATTCCAGCCGGATCCGCTCGACTCGGTCTGCGTGGAGGTCGCCCCTGAAGTGCGATACGTATAGCCCAGACGGAGTCCGTCGATCGTGGCGCGGGCCACCCGACCGTTCGATCGCGTCTGCTTGTACAATCCCATGTTGAAGCGGGTGAGTGAACTCTCCGGCGTTCGCAGCCCTTCGATTTCGGACGCGAACACATCGGTTTCCTTCAGGAAATACGGATCGCTGGACGCGCTTCGGTGCTGGAAGTCGAACGGAATCGCCAGCCCCATGCTCTTCGGCAGAAATCTCCCGACCTGCACCGCTACCCGGGTGGAATAGTCACTGGATGACTCGTAGGGCGGATTCGTGCCCAGCTGTCTGTAGAACGGGTCCCGGGTGTTGTAGGATCCCTCCAGCGTGATCACGTCTGCCAGATCGAACCGCACGTGTCCCCGCATCGCCGAACCTGTCTGGTCGGCGGCCTCGTCCAGTCGCAGATCGTCAATCCAGACGCGTCCCGGCCCCACGTTGGCGGACCCCGGGTTCTCGATGCCGAGCGCCAGCTCCCGGATCGCCGACAGGTTCGGGGCCCTGGAGCGGTCGTTGATCACGATGGCCATCGTGCTGTCCCCGTCCGGGAACACGTCCACGTCCCACAGCACGAAGGTCGTGTCGTTCGGCAGCGCGGATCCAGCATCGACGATGCGTTTTTCAGCTTCTGTCCGAAGCTGGATCCAACGCTCAAGGTCGATCAACGTCTCGGGATTCCAGTCACTCTGCCTCGGCTGGCCGGAAGGTGTGATGAGCTTCGTCCGGTACAGGTAGAAGTTGTTCGAGTCGAAGCCCATCCGGAGATAGAAGCGCACGGGGGAAGTCAGCCCCCAGTCCCCATCGACCGCCAGGTTCCAGGCACGCAGACGACGGTAAGTAAGGAAGTCCCGAGGCCGCTCGGTAAACCGACGATACACCTCGATTCTCTGGCCCGCCGGTATGTCAGTGAACGCGACCTGCAGCGACTGCTCGTTGATCACCTGGTTCGACAGGCTGAGCTGGTCGGTCGCATCGGCCGACTGCGCTACGACACCCGGTGGGGAGATGTATTCGGCGTCGGTCGTCGAGATCGGCCCGACGGAAACCTGCACGGCCGTACCCGGGACCTCTCCGATGAATCCATCGACGCTGCCCGTGTCACCACGTTTCAGCCACGGAGAACCGGCGAATTCCATCCGACTCAGGAGTACCGTCGCCGGCGCACCCGACGTCAGCGTCATCCGGATGTGCCGCACGTTCTGTTGCTCGGCGCCAGTGGCGTTCACCTCGTAGTCCGGAATCCGGAGCGGCAACCGGTACAGGTTGAACTGGAATTCGCCTCCCGTCGGCCGGACCAGGTATCGCGAGACCGCAGTCAGCGGGACGACGTACCGGAAGAACCTCTCATCCCGGTTCAGGAAGTTATCGGAATTCAGATCTTCCGAGTCCTCCAGGCCGTTTCCGGTCGTGCAGTTCGCGCGGTCGTCTCCAAGCGGGTACGCGGTTTCGTTGGCAATAGCCGTGCATCCCTGGTCCCAGATCCCTGTGTCGTCCTGGTTGCCCCACACACCGACCAGTGGATCCACCTCCTGGTCGAGAACGCCCAGACCCGACGGAAAGCCGAGCGAGTCCAGGACGAATGCGTCTTCGGACAGGGTGCCGATGTCGATGATCAGGGCGAGGTCCTGGTCCTCGCTTCCCAACGTGCTCGCGTAGAACTCCAGAAACTCCGAAGTCGTCAGATCGATCCCCGATTCCGATAGAGGGTTCGTCATCGTTATCCAGCCGTTTTCCCCGGTGTCCGGCTGGCCGTCGAGCGTCACCCACAGGACCCCCTCGGAGGTGCCGGCGTTCGTCACCTGAAGCGCCGGATCGATCTGCTTGATAAGCAACGGTCCGCGGACCTCACTGCCTTCGAGCCACTGCGACTGCCACACGGCGCTCAACTGATTGGTCGCATCCGGAACGTCGGGCAGGTAATCGCCCATTCCATCGAGATCCGGGCTCGACACGATCGAGCCGTGCAACCAGGACCGGGTTCCGAGTCCGAGGCGGAGACGGGAGCTCCCCTCGAAGTCCTCGATATACGTCACGCCCAGGCGGTTGGTCGTCGGATTTGAGGTCGCTATCTCTCCATCGATCGAGATGCGTGACTTCACATCGGAGTCGATGCCCGGAAGCGCATTCACCAACCGATCGAGAGATGCAGCCCCGAATCCCAACCGGGCGATCACGCCCCCGAGCTGAACACTTCCCGGCTCGAGGCCCACCTGCGGACGATTGAGTACCGTCCCCTCCTTCTGGCTCAGCCCGACAAAATCGATCGCTCCCACTTCACCCAGCGACCACGTTCCGGTGAGACCGAAGATGCTGCGCTGTGCGAGCTGGAAGATCGGCTTTTGTTCGAACCGCACGTCGAGATTCGGGTTCTGCGCTCCAGCGAGCAGGTCTTCCGGCCGCAGCAGCGTGAGCTGGCCGATCTCGTAGTCGATCGTATAGTCCTGGCCGAAAACCAGCTCCCGTCCATCGAGTGTCACCCGCTCGCTGCCCTGTCGGATTCCCAGCGCTCCGAGCGAGAACGAGCTGGCGACCCCGCTGCTGCGGGCCCGGTACTTGAGATTCAGCCGGTACAGGAAACTCGAGTTTCTGATCTGATCCACGGGCTCGTCGTAAATCGACCGATTCCGGTCTCCTTCCGCCAGCGGGAACGGCTGTCCCTGGAGAGATGGGACCCGCGGATCCTTGAGTAGAGGGGGGTCCTTGAACGGCTCGAGAGCGGTAAACACCAGGTAGCTTCCCGTCACGACGTTGGAACCCGTGAATTCACCTGACGCCGCAGGGCGCCAGATGCGAGCCAGGTCGATTCCGTCGTCCCTGGGCGCGTCGTCGAGGCCGAAGATTTCGAGAAACGCGTACTCGGTATTCTGTTCGACCCTGACGACGGGGCCTGACTCGACCGGGCCCTGAGAGATCACCAGCTCTACTGACGCCTGCTCGAGATCATCCGAGGAAGAGATCCGGTAGATCTGGTGCATCTCTTTTTCCCAGGTCACGCCACCCGGACGATGCGTCTGAGGATCTCTCAGAAGCGCCAGGCGCGGTATCTCGCCAGTGCCGCTATTCGCGAACTCCCGGAACCTATCCTCGGCGTCGAAGTCCCCCACGCTGTCGCCAGCGGCAGAGATATACGCGACGGCGATCGCTTCGTCGCGCAGCGCCCGGGACTTGAGCACCACCCAGAGCCCGCTGCGGTGAACGATGAAGTCTTCGCCTTCCACGAGAGGGCGGAAGAAGCCTTCGAACACGGCGCTGTCGGGCAGGCTTGGATCGGCCGTGAGCGGACGCGTGGCCACCGCGCGCGCCTGGATCACACCGGATGCGACGTTCTGCGGCTGTGTGAGCGCGAGCTCGTGCCGATACAGCTTGATGGATGAGCCGGGACGCAGCGCGGGGGGTGCTTCGGTTCCCTCCAGGTTCGTCACGTCCAGGTACGGATAGCCGATCTGGTCGCGGGGGTCGACGACGAAGAAGAAGTGTCCGCTGGAGTAGTTGGCATCGTCGAGAATCACCTCTATGTCCTGGTAGGTTCCCGCATCGGGACCTCCGACATCGAGCGTGACGGACCGATTCTCCACGCTCCCCTTCTGTTCCGCAAACACGCCCCGAACCGTCAGCGGTCCGACACGCGCGTCTGCGTGGACCCCGAAATTCCCGGCTGGAATGCCCTCGGAGATGAAGCGGGAGCTCGGCAGCGGAAGCGACACCTGCCCGATCTCCACGAACTTGAGCATCTCATCCGGCTTGCCCTCGTAGTAGACGTTCAGGTTGTTGGTCGCGTCGAACTCCCGGGTCTGATCGAAGTCCACATCGATGTGTACGCGCTCCGTAATCGTGCCTCGGGCGACGGCTCTCAACTGAAACTCGGGTGCGATGTCCGGGACCGCTCCCGCATTGCAGCGCTGGCCGGTGGTCAGGAGGCACGGGTTGAAGAACTGCCACCGCGAACCGAGTTGTCCCTGGCCCGCGATCTGGAGCTCCAGATCGGCGATTCCCTTCAGGGCATCCGGGATGATCTCGATCCGCCGCTCGTTTCCGACCGTCACCGCTAATCCCGGGGTCGCCAGCAGCCGGGCCGAACCGGAAGAACCGGCGCGCATCGAAATCAGACGGAAGCTTATCCAGCGTCAGACCCGCCATCCACATGGTGTCCCGGCGCGCGTCGAGCGTCCGATCGAGCTCCGCGAGGTTCGATTCGAGCCAGTCCGACGCCATCTCTCCGGGCCACTGCCGCCGGGTTCCGACAGCTTCGGGATACAGGTATCCCTCGATTCGCCACGGAAACGGAATTCGGGTTATCCCGAGCCGAAGACCCGTAGCGTCCTGGACCTCCTGCTCACCGGGCGCCGGAACGGCTGGAGTCGAATCCATGATCGCCTGCGGTGCCCCCTGGACCAGGCTGTCCGGTGCGACCAGGCTATCCGCTGCGCCTTCCCTCTCAGCTGCGATGGCCGAATCGATCGCGGCAGGCAGGCCGGGCGCGATGATCGTGTCCGCTGGCGGGGGATCGGGCTTCGCCTCCCCTGGCACCTGGGCCAACAGAGATGAGCAGGAGAACAGAAGCAGGACGAGTGATGCCGGGACCGCAGCGCGGATCGCGGAAAGGTACAGGGGTATGCCGGCGCTCGAAGCGCGGAACTGCGTCGTCAAACCGCCCCGACGCTCGATGTGCGAATTAAGCAGCCGGCCGGATCGGGAGAACGGACGCCGCCTCGATCAGGGTCGGACGCCGGACTCTGGGAACGGGTGCCTCTCGGGAGCACGGCCATGAAGCGAGAATATAGGGAGGGGTCAGACCGCCGGAAACGAGGATGGCGCAACACCGGCCGGCCGGTGCGCCTTCAGAGTGCTCGAGCTAGAACACACGCGTGATCACCGCCCAGTCTCGCACCGGGCGGCCGTTTCGCAACGCAGGCTTGAATTCCATCTCCATCGCGGTCTCGATCAACTTGCGGTTGAACCGAGCATTCGGCGTGGGTGGCTCCAGCTCTACATCGACAGGGTTTCCCCGCTCATCGACGAGAACCCTCATCCGGACTCGCATGCCCTTCACTTCCTTCGGCGGATCCCAGTCCGGAATAATCACTCGCGGCTCGGGGACCGTATTCCGATACAGACCCTCGGCGTCCGTTCCCCCGTCTCCGGTGCCCGTCCCGCCCGGCACGCCGGGTACGAAGCCGGCGTTCTGGCCGGGCGACGATCCAGGCCGTTCCAGCAGCCCGCTGGCTAGAACAGGCGTCTCGACTTCGACCGGCACGACCTCCGGGGCGTCGAGGCTGGGCAGCGGTGCCGGAGGAGGCGGGATCTCGGTGGAGCGGGCGGCCGCCAGTGTGATCGCCTGCATCGCTCCGCCTCCCGCCGCGGCAGACGCATCACCGGTACGCAGGCCAGCCGCTATCGATGCTCCTGCGGCGACCTGCTCCGATCGCCATGCCAGGAACACGACGGCGTGCAACAACAGAGACAGGGCCAGGCCGACGTGGATCGCACGCCGGTGCCGACTGTCGTTCCTGCTCGCAGTTGTTCTTGGCCGATCCACCACACCCACTTCCTCGCGGCGGGCATCCGTCTCGACACCCGCCGTCCCGGGCCGCCACGCCGTCTCCACCGCGGAGTGCGCGAGTCTGTTGTGTTTGTATCGCCCCTCCGGTGCGCAGGTTCCGCTTGCCGACCATCGTGGCCCCGCTCAGATTCCCGCATTCGTGAATTCTCCACCGGGATTGAAATGTGGGAAGGCGGATTTCCACCTGCTGTTCAGACGATTACTGACCTGGTCCCGGAGCAGCCGCCTGCTCGCCCTCCTGCCGCTCCTGACCGCCTGCTGGCGGATCGGCGAGCCGGAAGAGAGTTCCGCACAGGTAACTTGGGCGGCGTACCCGGATACTGTCATCACCGGATCGGTGTTCTCGTTCGAATTCGCCGGACCGGTTTCTCCAGATGCCTGCGGCAGGTTGGACACGGTAATCGTGGTCATGGGGGATTCCAGTCTGGTGCTCACCGGCCGTCGGAGCGTGTACGATACGATGTGCGCGAACGGCCCGGTCAGCTTCTACGAGGCGAGACCGATGCGACTGCCGAGGTCCGGCAACTGGAGCATTCGGACGGCGGAGGGGCGCGACCTCGGCACGATCGTGGCGATCGACTCCGGTTCCTTCTCCCCCATGCGCGCAATCGGCGAGGGAACGCTCCATTTGGCCGGGGGATGCCTGCTGTTCGGACCGGGCTGGATAGGCAACCAGCGGCCGTTCGCCCTGCGGGGTGCACCCGCAGGACTCGACCAGTACGCCGGGACCGACAGACGCGTATACGTAGACGGACATCTCGCGGGCTTCACGTTGTGTGGTGCATTCGGCTCGAGACCAGTGATCCGTGTAAGCCGGGCGACCGTGACAGACAGCATGGGCGCACAGTATTACACTGGCGAGAACGACGACTGACTGACGGCGGCCGTTGCCGAGCCACCAGCAGCCTGCAGTCGACAGCACGAACGGAGGAGTGACCATGACGTTGTACGAGGAGGGGGATGTCTCGACGAGCCCGGTAAACGAAGGGCTGAACAGGCGTCTGGCGGGTGAGCTCGAGGAGATGCGGGAGCAGGGGGTGTTCAAGCATCTGCAGCATATCTGCGGGCCACAGGGACCGGTGGTAGATCTCGAGGGATATGGCGAGACGGTCAATCTCTGCTCGAACAATTACCTGGGGCTGTGCAACGTTCCCGAAGTCGTCGCGGGGGTTCGCGAGGGAGCCGACAGGTACGGGGCCGGAACTTCCTCGGTCCGATTCATCTGCGGGACGTTCGACGTGCACCGGGAGCTGGAGGACCGGATCGCGGATTTCCTGGAGACGGAAGCGTCGATCACCTTCACCTCCTGCTGGAACGCGAACGGAGGGCTGTTCGCCCCGCTGCTGGACGAGCAGGACGCGCTGATCAGTGATGAACTCAACCATGCATCGATCATCGACGGGATCCGCCTGTGCAAGGCGCAGCGTCACATCTACAAGCACATGGACATGGACTCGTTGCGCGAAGCGCTCGAGAACTCGCAGACGGCGAGACACCGCCTGGTGATGACCGACGGTGTATTCTCGATGGAAGGGGAGATCGCTCCGCTTCCCGAGATCCGCGAGTTGTGCGACCGCTACGACGCTATCATGACGATCGACGATTCGCACGCCACGGGCGTCCTTGGCGACACGGGACGGGGAACGCCGGAGCACTTCGGCATGCACGGCGAAATCGACATCATCAGCTCGACCCTCGGAAAGGCACTCGGGGGAATGGCCGGCGGCTTCGTGGCGAGCAGCCGGGAAGTCATCCAGTACCTGGTGCAGAGGTCGCGCACTCAGCTGTTCACCAACGCGATCCCTCCACATTCCGCCGCCGGGGCGCTTGCCGCCATCGACCACCTCGAAGCGCACCCCGAACTCGTGACCCGGCTGCGGGAGAACACAGCGTACTTCCGGGAGAAACTCACCGCACTAGGGTACAGGCCGATCGAGGGCGACACCCCGATCGTACCTGTAATCGTCGGTGAAACCGCAGACGCGATCGCGCTCAGCACCAGGCTGCTGGACGAAGGAGTATTCGTGATCGGATTCGGATTCCCCGTCGTTCCACATGGCAGCGCGAGGATCCGGGCCCAGATTTCGGCCGCACATACGAGAGAGCACCTGGATCGAGCACTGGATGCCCTGGACCGAGTCGGTCGAGAGCTCGGTATTCTCTGATCCGACTGTAGAACAGGAGACTCATGAGCGAGTACATCGTCGCACCGTCGCTTCTGGCGGCCGACTTCGCCCGACTCGGCGAGCAGGTGGCTGAATCGGAGGAAGCCGGGGCCAGCTGGTTCCATTTCGATGTCATGGACGGGCATTACGTGCCGAATCTCAGCATCGGAATCCCGGTACTGAAGTCACTGCGCGCCGTGACCAGTTCGTTTCTCGACGTGCACCTGATGATCGACAATCCGCAGGTGTTTCTCGAGCCGTTCGCCCAGGCCGGTGCTGATCTGATCACGATTCACCAGGAAGTCTCGTTACATTTGCATCGGGACCTGCACGAGATCCGCCGCCTGGGGGCGAAGGTCGGTGTAGCCGTGAATCCGTCCACACCCGTCGAGACTCTGGTCGAGATTCTCCCGCTCGTTGACCTGGTCCTGGTCATGACGGTCAATCCGGGATTCGGGGGCCAAGCGTTCATCCACGCTGCGCTTCGAAAGGTCGAACGCGTCCGAGCCATGGCACGAGAGCGGAATCTCCCGGGCCTCCACGTACAGGTCGACGGCGGGATCGGACCGGATACGGCCCCCCATGCGGCTCGCGCCGGTGCCGACGTCCTCGTGGCGGGATCTTCCATCTTCCGTGGTCCCGGTACGATCCGCGAGAACTACGAAGCAATTCAGACATCCCTCGCGGTCCGTGTCTGAACCCGTCGGGACTGGACGCCCGGACTATCGCGAAGCGACTCTCGTGCTGTCTGCCAGCCTGCGTGACCAGATCGCGCGACATGCGGAGACCGCGTATCCGGGCGAAGCCTGCGGGGCCCTGCTCGGAATTCCCGATATGTCGGATCTCCCGACCGTGACCAGCGCGATCCCGCTCCGGAATTCCGAACCGATGGCCGGCGACGGGTATCGGATTGATGTGGATGACCTGCGACAGCTGCATCCCGATTGCGGCAGCCGGAATGATCAACTGCTGGGCTTCTACCACTCACACCCGGACCGGAGCGCCAGGCCGTCGGAGCGGGACCTGAGGACTGGAGTGCCGGGACTGTTGTACGTGACCGTCTCGGTCCGTTCAGGACGTGCCGGCGCCCGGGTCGCATGGATCGTGAGCCCCGCTGTGCCTGCGGCCGCAGACTGTCCGTCGCGGGAGGGTGTGTGCCGGAGCTGATCGTTCGAATTCCTGCGCCGCTGACGGCCCACGCCGGCGGAGCAACCGAGCTACGACTCGAAGCGGATACACTGGCGGAGGTTCTTGTCAGCCTCGCAAAGCTCGAGCCGTTGCTCGCGAGCCGGCTGCTGGCGGACGACGGATCCCTGCGTTCATACGTGAACCTGTTTCTCGACGGGCGGGACATCCGCTCGATTTCCCCGGAGGAACAGCAGATCAAACCGGGTTCGGTGCTCACCATCGTCCCGTCGATCGCCGGAGGGAGACCCGAATCGGGTGAAGTTCCGACCGCCGAGGAGCGGTTCCGCTATCATCGGCAGATCATCCTGCCGGGATTCGGCGACCAGGGGCAGGCCCTGCTCCGATCATCAAGCGTGATTCTCGTCGGGGCGGGAGGTCTCGGATCCCCGGCGGCACTTTACCTGGCCGCGGCCGGTGTCGGCAGAATCGGCATCATCGACAGCGATTCCGTAGACCTGTCAAATCTCCATCGGCAGATCCTGCACGACACTTCGTCCGTCGGAGCTCGCAAAGTGGAATCGGCCCGGGCGATGCTCACCCGTTTGAATCCGGGCATCGAGATCCTACCGTACGATCTCCGGCTCGACGCCGGGAACGCCCTCGAGATCCTCGCCGGCTGGGATGTCGTCGTCGACGGCAGCGACAACTTCCCGACGCGATATCTCGTGAACGACGCCTGCGTGCTGCTGGGAATTCCCTGCGTCTACGGCGCGATCTTCCGGTACGAGGGACAGGCCTCGGTATTCGGTTCGCCGGGCGGGCCGTGCTACAGGTGCCTGTTCCGGGATCCTCCCCCAGCAGAGCTCGTCCCGGGGTGTGAGGAAGCGGGCGTCCTCGGTGTTCTCCCGGGCATCGTCGGGACGATCCAGGCGGCCGAAACGCTGAAACTGCTACTCGGCACCGGCCGGTCCCTCGTGGGAAGACTGCTCCTCATCGATGCCGGATCAATGGAGTTCCGGGAGATGGAGGTACGCCGCGATCCCGACTGCCCGATGTGTGGTGAGAATCCCGAGATCACGGCGCTGATCGACTACGAGGAGTTCTGTGGCCGCGGGTCGGCGCCCGTCACTGTCGAGCCCGGTCCGACGGCGGACGGGAGCGACCCGTACCCTGATGGAACTGGCGTGCTGGATCACGCCGTCCTCGATTCCGGCGGCATTCCGGAGATCGGAGTCGATCAGCTTCGGAAGCTGCTCGATCGAGGAGCAGAGCTGCAGCTCGTGGACGTCCGTGAGGCTCACGAATGGGAGATCAGCAACCTGGGCTTCGCCGGCGCGAAACTGGTGCCGCTGGGTCAGCTGTTCGAACGACTGGACGAGCTGGACCCACACGCGGAGACCGTGGTCTACTGCCGCAGCGGAAGTCGGAGCGCGATGGCCGTGAAGTACCTGCAAGCGCACAATTTCGTGCGCGCGGTGAACCTCAGAGGCGGAATCAACGACTGGGCCACCCGGATCGATCCGGGCATGCCGCGATACTGAATCGCCTGCCGCACCCGCTCGCTGGCCCGGGCGAAATCACGGATCCAGACTCACCTGGCGAACGTCCAGGACATCGGCCAGTTGACTCAGCTCCCGCCGGACAGCAGCGGACAACTTCACGTCGAGTCCGATCACAGAGAGAGACTCACCGCTCTCGGCATCCCTCGACTGGTGGAATTCTCCGATGTTCACTCCGGCGTTTCCGAGCAAGGTCCCGACCTGCCCGATCACACCGGGGACGTCACGGTTCCACACGAACAGCAGAGAACCTCGCGGACTCACGTTGACCGGATACGGACCCACCCTCACCAGCGTAGCGGTTCCGTCTGCTCGCAGCGCTCCGGCGATCGTTCGCTCCTCCGGCCCGCACCGAACGCTGACCTCAATCCACGCGAGATGACCTGCCAGCGGCTTGATACGCGACCGAACGACCTCGATTCCTCGATCTTCCGCCAGTAACAGCGAATTCACCAGGTTCAGCGGTCCTGCCAGGGTGTTCCGAAGCAGTCCTTCGACGACAGACGAGGCCACCAGTCGCAGCCCCCTCTGCATCACTCCCGCGAATCTGACGCGCACTCGATCCGGGCCTTTGTCCGTGAGCGCGGCCGCCACGGAACCGAGCCGGCTGCCCAGGTCGATCACCGGGCGCAGACGGCCGAAGTCCCTGGTTCCTGACGACGGCAGATTCACGGCGTTGCGGAAATCTCCATCGAGCAGGGCGTCCCGCATCGCGCCTGCGATCTCCATGGAGATCTCGCGCTGTGCCTCCGGTGTGGCAGCACCGATGTGCGGGGTCATGACCAGGTTTGGAGCCGAGCGAAGGGGGTGATCCTCGGGAAGCGGCTCCATCTCGTAGGCGTCGAGCGCAGCCGCTCTCAGCTTTCCTTCCCGCAATGCGTCGACCAGCGCGGACTCGTCCACCAGACCTCCGCGCGCGGCGTTGATCAACACGGCGTCAGGTCGCATGCTCGCGATCCGTCGAGCGTCCATCAGCATCCGTGACTCATCGGTCAGTGGAACGTGCAGTGTCACGTAGTGTGACCGCTCGAGAAGCTCGTCCAGACTCACCGACTCGACTCCCAGGTCGGAGACTCTCTCCGGGGACAGATACGGGTCCGCCACCAGGACATTCATCCCGAACGCCTTCGCCCGGTGCACGACTTCCGTGCCGATCCGGCCGGCTCCGACGACGCCGAGCGTCTTCCCGCTCAGCTGAGCGCCCCTGACCGCGCTCCTCTCCCACCTGCCCGCGTGCATGGATCGATCTGCTGTCGGGATCCCACGAGCGGCGGCCAGCAGCAGACCGAAGGTCAACTCAGCCGTGGAGATCGTGTTCCCGGCAGGAGCGTTGAGCACGGCCACGCCTCGCCTTGTCGCCGCCTCGAGATCGATGTTGTCCGTCCCCACACCGGCTCGACCAATGACTTCGAGCCCCTCCGCCGCCTCGATCAGTTCACGATCCACCAGCGTACGACTGCGGACCACCAGGCCCGCGGCGCCCGGCACCCGCTGTTTGAGCTCCTCCCGCGACAGGTGGGACAGATCCTCGACCACGATTCCGGTCGATTCTTCGAGGATTCGCAATCCTTCTGTCGACAGGGGATCGGCGAGGACCAGGCGCTTCCCGTCAGTCATCCTCGGACTCCTTCCGAGCCGGGGGTCGCGGCGGCTGTCAGTACGATCAGCTCGTCATGGATCACATCGAGGAGAACGTCCAGCTCTCCCATAGTGTGGTCGCCCATGTGTCCGATCCGGATACAGCGCTGCTTCAGCGCCCCGTACCCTGTAGCGATGGTGAATCCGCGCTGCCGCACCGCAGCGACGACCCGCGAACCGCTGACGGAATCCGGCAGGGTGACGGCGGTCACGGTCGGGGACCGGTAGTCCTCGGCGGCGAGAATTCCGTACCGATCTCCGATGGATGATCGCAGGCCTTTCACCCACTCGCAGGTCCGTTCCGCCATAGCCCGGTGCCTGCCGATCCGTCGATCCAGACCCTCGGCGGTGATCCTCTCCAGCTGCCGCTCAAGTGCGTAGAACAGTGAGACGGCCGGCGTGTTCGTCGTCTGGTATTCACGCGCCCTTCGATCGAACGCGAGCAGGTCGAAGTAGTAACTTCGCGCCGGAATGCTCGCGGCCCGTTCAAGGGCACGTTCCGAAGCCACTCCGAGTGCCAGCCCCGGCGGAAGTGCCAGCGCCTTCTGTGACCCGGTAAGCAGGAAGTCGGCGTCCCAGTCGTCGAACCGGATCGGCATGCCGCCGACGGACGTAACGCCATCAACGGCCAGCAGGACCCCGTCATACCGCCGAACGACCGCCGCGATCTCGGCGACCGGGTTCAACACGCCGGTGGAGGTCTCGGAATGCACGACCGTCACCAGGTCCCAACGGTCCGGCTCGGACGACAGCGCCGACTCCAGCTTCTCCGGGAGGTTCGGCCTGCCGGGCTCGACCGTCAGCACATCCACCGGTCGGCCGCATACTTCGGCTATCGCCCGGAACCGGTCCCCGAATGCTCCGCAAACGAGCGCCAGGACCCTCCGATCGGACAGGTTGCTGATCGCCGTCTCCATCAGCCCGGTGGCGGAGCTCGTCGAGATGATCACCGGTCTGCGGGTGCCGAACAATTCCTGCAGGCCAGGTTCCATGCGTTCGAGAAGCGCGCGCATGGCTTCTCCCCGGTGACCGATCACGGGGTGGAGCATCGCGGAAAGGACTTCCGGACGGACCTCCGTCGGACCCGGCAGAAAGAAGCGACCGAATTCGAGGTCGGGGTTCATTGGCGTGGTTTCCGTTGAAGCACGCATGGTCGAGGTGAACCGCGGCAAGATCCGGTTTCCACGGGATCGGGGCAAGCGGACGGCCCCGACTGGCGGGAGATCACACGATCGACTCCGGCCCGCGGAGAACTCGATCCCGGTACGAGGTTGACGGAACCCCACCTCCGTGGAAACTTGCACGATTGCCGCGTGCCGGTCCGGCCGCGGCCGCTTCCGTTCCAACCGGGGCGGTATGCGATCCGAATCCTGCGATCGGGTCCTGAATATGCGTTATCACGTGATGACCGAAGTCTCGCCGGAAGACGTCCTCCAGCGTGCCCGTGAATTCTACACAGAGCACGCCCGGATAGAGGTGGAACCAGCCGGGCCGGATGGGATCCGTGTGTTCGGCGACATTGGAACTGCCGACATCCGGGTCGACCGTCACCACGGGCATACGAACGTCCACGCGCAGACGGACCGCATGGTCGGACTGGACATCACGGATCTGACGAAGCGATTCCTCTATACCCTGGGGCACATATGAGTCACGACAGCCCGGCGGCATCGACCGACCGTTCGACACACCAGGATACCGTCACGGTCCGCATGGTGATGCCGGATCGCTGGCTCGAGCAGGTCGAAAACCTTCCTGTTGCGACTTCGGTGCGCGAAGTGAAGGCCCTCGGTCTCCGGACAATGCTTCAGCGATCGTCGGATGACCCGGCGGACTTTTACGTCGAGTACGCTGAGCGAAGGGTGCGGGACGAGGACGTATCGCTAGCAGAGCTCGGCTTCCGGCCGCGGGAGATCCTGGCGATCCGCGCTTACGACCTGGGGCATTACAAAAGATTCGAAGGCTGAAGCCCCGGCGGGCCGGAACCCGAGACCGGGCCTGCCGCCCGGCACACGACTCCAGTCGGGTCCGTCGGCCGCGATTAGTGGCGCCCGGTAGCCAGGTGTCGCGATCGGGGCCTGTGGTCGGCGAATGCGGAAATTGAAAAGGAGCAGGATGTGACTGAGATGCACGGCGCGGAGGCCTCGAAGGTCGCCAGCCGGCTCGGCTGGAATTCCGGGCTCGAGATCCTGGAGGCGAACGAATCCACGTTGCGGCGCGGGCATCACCTTGCTCTGGTGGCGACGGAGGGCTCGGGAGTCGAGGCGGTCTACGCGTTCGCCATCCTGCAGGCCTGCGACTCGGAGACCGAGGAGATCCAGGCCCTGGTCCTGTGCTCGACGGATGAGCGAGCCGGCCGCGTTGCCCGAGCACTCCAGACGGCGGTCGGACCGGACGGGATCAATGTGTTCCTGGCCAGCCAGGGATGGGAGGGATCGGATAGCGTGCCGACCGTGACTCAGGTCGTGGTCTCACGCCCGTCCCGCATTCTTCCAGCGATCCGCTCGGGTCGGGTCGGGCTGGGTTCTCTTCGCCTCCTGGTCCTGGATGGCGCCGCAGGGTTGACTCATCTGGATGAATGGTCTTCGGTAGAGCCGATCCTCGACACACTGGGCCAGGACGTACGAAAAATCGTATCGACCGGTCGGCCGGACGCGGAATTTCGGCAACTCATCGAACGCCAGCTTCCGAGGGCCCGGCGGTGGCCGGAGGATCTGTTGCCGATCAGTGGATCCGAAGACACTCCCGCCGCAGGCGGTCCCGTGCTGAACATCGCCGTCGGAGCGGGAGCCGACAGTCTCGCGCTGCTGGAATCGTGCGTGGCAGCGGCCGAGGAGTCTTCGCCGAATCCGATCCTGGTTCATTTCGCGGACGGATCCGAATCCGCTGCAGGCGCCGCGGCGCTCGCCGTGGTCGGACGACAGGTCTCGGTGGACGGCTCGACCGTCAGGGTAGAGCGCGGGGACCCGGACCATTCGCCCGGTGCGGCGATTCTGTTCGGCGCCCCGGACCGGCTCGCCGATTTCGAGTCCGTATTCGAGGACGCCGAGCGGCTGTACGCGGTCGTCCAGCCGCAGCACATCTCTCACGTCGAGGCCCTTGCCCGGCGGGCCGGCTTCGCGATCAACCAGTTCGGAGGAGCGCCGCTCACCGACCCCCTGGATGCGGTCGCATTGTATCGCAGACGGCTTGAAGAAGCTGTTCGCTCGGTCGACTTCGTTCCCGAATTGCTCGTCCTCGAGCCTCTGATCGACCGGTTCGGCGCCGTGCGTGTCGCAGCGGCGCTGTCGGGACTGCTCCGTCGACGCGACGAGTCGCCGGGAGCCGTCGTTCCGTGGCCCGATATTGAGGCCGCGTCCCTCACCATGCCGTCGTCGTCGCCCGGTATACCTGCAGAAGGGAGAGCACCATCGACGCGCCGATCGGCGGAACCTCCGCGCGGCGCGCGGACTGCCTGGACCAGGCTTTTCTTCGGGATCGGGCGGAGGGACGACATCAAGCCCGGTGATCTGGTAGGAGCGATCACCGGGGAAACGGGAGTCGTGGGAGGCCAGATCGGAAAGATCGACATCCGGGGCGCCTTCACTCTCGTGGAGATCGACTCGCAGGTCGTAGACGAGGTGGTGCGGAAGCTCGCGGGAGTGACGATCCGCGGGCAGGAAGTGCCAGTCAGACCGGACCGGGATCGCTGAGCACGCTCGATATGGTGTCCATTAGCGCGCCGCCAGGCACTCGAGGAATCCTGACCGTTCCGTGAGACGATTCGCGCTTCGCTTCGCGATGGTGGTCGGCTTTGCCGCGCTGCTTCTGGTTGCCGGTACCACGGCGTTTCAGTTCATTGCCGGCTGGACCTTCCGGCAATCCCTGTGGATGACCATTATCACGGTCACCGCGGTCGGATACGAGGAAGTCAGACCGATGGGCCCGGCGGCGGAAGTGATCGCCGCAGTCCTGCTCATCGGCGGAATCACTACGATGGGTCTGTGGTTCGCGGTGCTGACGTCGGCGATCGTGGAAATGGACCTTGCCCAGGTATTCAGGATTCGACGCACGATGAACAAGATCGAGCAACTCAAGAACCACGTGGTCGTCTGCGGCGCGGGTCGCACCGGAAGACAGGTCATCCGCGAGCTCACGGAGGCCGACACCGCGTATCTGGTTGTAGAACGCTCAGCGGAACGAGCCGAGTCTCTCCGCCATGAGTTTCCCGATGCGCTGGTGCTGGAGGACGACGCCACTAAGGACGAGACGCTGGTCGTGGCGAGAATCGGCACGGCCCGCGGGCTCGTCGCATGCCTGAGCCAGGACACGGACAACCTGTTCGTCTGTCTCAGCGCCAGGGACCTGCAGCCCAATCTGAACATCGTGGCCCGCGCGTATGACGAACAGGCGATGCAGAAGCTGTACATCGCCGGCGCCGATCACGTCGTCAGCCCCAACTTGACCGGTGGAATCCGCATGGCCGCGATGATGTTGCGACCCGAGGTCGTAAGCTTCCTCGACGTAGTGACTCGTGGAGACGGTCTGACCCTGCGCCTGGAGGAGATCCGAATCCACGCAGGCTCACCGATAGCCGGCAGGACTCTGTCCGACGCCCACATTCCCCAGAAGACCGGACTGATCGTGATCGCCATTCGGCATCTCGACCAGCGCGGGAGAGAGGGGCCGTGGTCGTACAATCCAGGGCCGCAGGAAGAAGTCAGAGTCGGAGACGTGATGATCGTCATGGGTAACATCGACCAGATCGCGAGACTGCACAGGGAAGCACAGCCCTGACGCGATCCATCCGACCGCCGGTCAGGAGTCGTCGGTTCCTCGCGCCATCCGCCGCTTCAGCTCTTCAAGCTGGGCGTCCGCGAGATCCTCGGGGTCCGGAGTGTAGGCGGCGTTTCCCGGGCCACCCAGCGCGTCCTCGACATCCTGCGTAGCGGATGCCTCCAGTGCGTCATCTTCGATCTCCCTCGCCATGCGATCGAATTCATCAACCGAGGACGCCGCCCCTCCCCTGAGATTCCGGGTTGCACGCGCACGCCGCGCCTGGGCCACGAGCGCATCCCGGTTCTTCATGGCCGCCTTGAACTGCGTCGTCATCTCCTTCACGTTCCGGCGCTGCAGGGCGAGTTCCGCCACTGCCGCCTCGGTCTTCTGCTCATAGACCTCGGCCCGGGAACGGTGCTTGAGCTCAAATCGGCTCGCGACTTCGACCGTTTCGACGTCGTCGATCTCCGCCGCCTGTCGGCCTCTTCGCGCCGCATCGGCGGCGCGCTGCAACTCCCTCTGTCGCAGTTTTCCGTAGCTCTCGATGTGTTTCTCGAGTTCGGGAATCGTCGCCTTCGCCTCGATCAGCTCTTCACGCATGCCGGCCAGGAGACGCGTGATGTCGTCGCCGGGATGCGTCGCCACCCTGTCCTCCAGGGAGCTCAGCAGCTGATCGAGCTTCGCCTTCAATTTCCGAAACATGCAGCATTCTAATCGACACCCGCCGGATGAGTCCACACTCGGGCTCCTGTCGACCGGGCCGGTTGCGTCGATCTCCGCCCCGGCGGAACTCTCTGGGTAGGACAAAGGTGATCGGAAGGTCGCACGCATTCATCCCGGGCCCTGGAGACAGCCACATGCCGACACAGGTCGAGGTGTTCCGCGTCGAGGGAATGCACTGTGGAGCGTGCAGCGCAGCCGTGGAGCGATGCCTCAACCGGGTCGAAGGCGTCGAGGCGAGCGTCAATCTTCCCGCCGAGACCGCCACGGTCCGGTTCGACGAGGACGCGGTCGAGTTCGAGCAACTCGCCCGGCTGGTGGAGGAGGCCGGATTCCGACTGGAGCGCCGGGACATCTCGGGGGACCGCGCGGAAAGAGAGAGGGAGCGGCTCCGGCGAGGAGAGGAGAAGGTCGCGCTCGCCCGTCGTCGAATGATCGTCGCCTGGGGCCTGACGATCCCGATCATGCTGTGGATGATCCCGGAGATGGGATTCGGCATACTGTGGCCGAGTCCGACCGTGTTCGAGCTCGGATTGGTTCTGCTCGCGATTCCGGTTCTTCTCGGCCCCGGACGGGACACCATGCGTAGCGGGCTTGCCGCCCTCCGGCACCGCATCCCGAACATGGATACGCTCATCGCCCTCGGAAGCGGGGCGGCCGTGATCACGGGTCTGTTCGCCGTGGGTCACCGTCTGGGCGTCGGCCCGATGATCATGAACTTCGCGGGCGTCGGCGCGATGATCATGGCGATCCATCTCACTGGCCGATTCGTCGAGACGCGGGCCCGAGGCAGGACCTCGGCCGCGATCCAGCAACTGCTGGCACTCGAAGCCCGGACGGCCCGGATTCTCAGGGATGGCGACGAAGTCGAGCTTCCGATCGCCGAGGTCCGCGTCGGAGACATCATGCTGGTCCGGCCTGGCGAGAAGATCCCGACCGACGGGATCGTGGTCGATGGTCTGAGCGCCGTTGACGAGTCGATCGCCACCGGTGAGTCCCTCCCGGTAGACAAGTCACCGGGAGACGCTGTGATCGGCGCCACGATCAACCGGCAGGGGGCTCTCCGGGTTCGTGCC
>PVMK01172535.1_pt1 | contig 82007 bp, 69 predicted proteins | sample 1853481 | NCBI WGS metagenome assembly PVMK01 (sample SAMN08533507, study PRJNA380276) | Marine sediment metagenome, whole genome shotgun sequencing project.
CTTCATACAAAACGGCGTCTTCATCTTCTATAACTTCTTCCTCACCCTCAAGCCGGTATAGGATTTCTTCCATGGAGACCGGTTTTTTTTCTTTCCGGGTGAAGTGTTTTATAAGATTCAGGACATCCTGTTTTAAAGCAACGTAGAACAATAGCGGCTTGCCGGGAAAAAGGGACTTAATTTCTCCAATTTTCTGAAGATCGTAGGGATTGTACATTGCAACAACGATCTTTCCATTTTCCATCTTTAATGGAACCCAGATATTGTTGCGCAAGAAAGGGACTTTAAGGCCGGTGAGCAGTTCAGCGGGAACCGGTGTTTCTTTGTCATATTCCACAAACGGAACGTTGTAAAACCGACTTAAAGATTTTCCGATCTCCTTTTTGGGAATCTTAAAATCCGACATTAAAACCGATTCAATGGGTTCTTTTCCTTTTCTGGCATCGGAAACAGCCTTGTCGAGTTCCTTTTGGATTAGAATATTATTTTCCAGAAGATAATCGAATTTGTTGGGCCTTGCCTTTGCCATCCGTTTCTGGTTGTACAGGGCAATTCCCAGAATTTTGGCCATTTCGGTGACGGACTTCTCATCGAGCCTGCTGAACGAACCGCCGTCCCTCCGGTTGATCAACTGAATCACACCAAGGATAAACTTTTTGAATATGACCGGAACCACAAGGACCTGTTTGGTTTTAAAACCTGCCCTTTGATCCCAGCTTTTGTCGAATTTCAGATCCTCATCGATGGAACCCACTTCTCGGTCATCATAAACATTTTTTATATTTATGAGCTTCTTCTTGAAAGCAGAGCATCCGGATATACTGCTATTCGACATGGGAATGCGGATCTCACCGATTTCATCTCCGGATTTAAACCTTGAGACAAGTTCCCGTTTTTTTCCATCAACCAAATAAACGGTCAACCGCTCTGCTTCAAAAAGCCCGGTGATTTCGTCTTTCAGGTCAACGAGAATCTCATTCAAATTTGCAGCAGCATGTATTTTGTTGCAAATGTCCTGGAGATTTTTTCGATACGCAATCTCGAATTTAAGTTTCCGTCGCTTTAAAACCATGACATCCTGTTCAGCAACGTCCGTGCCAGAGAGCACTTTTTTTGATCATCTCCCGATTAGTTTTAGTTAATTAGGGTAAAATAAGTGGAGCATCTCCAATTGAGCAGGTGTAATCTCAGAAGGTTCAAGGATCCAATATACATTGAATAAATACGGCAAAACTTATGAATTGAATTCCATAGGAATTTTTGATGGGTGCAAACCCATAGAAGTTACACATTCAATTGTGCATCCATGCACAAATTTCTGTGCAAGCAGACAAAGGGAGTGCAAAATAAAACGAGGGATGGGGCAGACGATTTTCGGTGTTGCCGTCGCTTCGCGATTCTGTGTGAAGCAATTGTTACCGGTCTTTTAATATTCCAAAGTTAATATAAATTTTCTTCAGCCCCCCGCCGATCAGCAGCATGCCCAAAAGATAGAAGCTAAAACGGATAAAAAAAATCACCGAAGAAAACTGTTTGATCTCTTCAATTCTGGGCATTACCTGGGGGATCCTGAAAAATACCCCGATACCGGCCAGGGTGAGTGCAATGCCCCAGATTATCTGGACAACAACTTTGTTTTTATCTTTAGGGGTTTTCTCATTTATGTCTGATTTTTCAGAATTCATCATTTTAATAGGTTATGACTTAGCCGCCGAGATACACCTCCTTGACCTTCGGGTTGTGGAGAAGCTCTCCGGCCAAACCTTCGAGAACGATTTCTCCCCGCTCAATCACGTATGAATAATGGGAGATTTTGAGGGCGGCTCTGGCATTCTGCTCCACAAGCAGAACCGTGGTTCCTGTTTTGTTCAGCTGTTTTATGACCTGAAATATCTCCCGAACGATCAAGGGAGCGATGCCCATGGAAGGTTCATCCAGCAGGAGCAGTTCAGGCCTGGCCATTAAGGCCCGGGCAATGGCCAACATCTGCTGTTCTCCACCGGACAGGGTGCCTGCGATCTGCTTTGAACGTTTTTCAAGAACTGGAAAAATTTTATAAATACCCTTGACCTTCTCGTTGATCTCAAAACGGTTCCTGCGTTTAAAATATAAATAAGCCCCGAGGTGGATATTGTCCAGAACTGTGAGATGGGCAAAAATCTGGCGCCCTTCCGGTACCTGGGATATGCCCAAACCTACGATCCGGTTGGCAGGCAGACCGGCAATGTCACGGTCTTTATACAGGATGCGACCTTTATCAATCTCCATCAACCCGGATATCGTCTTGAGCAGAGTCGATTTGCCGGCCCCGTTGGCCCCGATAATGGAAACCACCTCGCCTTTGGGAACTTTTATGGAAACCTTTTTTAGAACACGGATTCTGTCATACGCGGCGCATAGCCCTTCGATCTTGAGCATTTTTTAAGCCTCGCTCCCCAAATAGGCTTCAATAACCTTTGGATTGTCCCGGATCGCTTCCGGAGTTCCTTCGGCGATTTTCTGTCCATAGTTGAGCACCACAATCTCATCGGATATATTCATAATCACCTTCATGTCATGCTCCACCAGCAAAACGGTAATCCCTTTTGCATTGATGGCTTTGATCAGAGAAGATGCCACATAAGTTTCGGTCTCATTAAGGCCGGCTGCAGGTTCGTCCAGGCAGATCAGTTCCGGCTCGGTGGCCAGTGCCCGCCCGATTTCCAGCATCTTCTGCTCCCCCAGAGGCAGGTTGTCGGCCGGTTCTTCGAATTTGTCGGCCAGACCGATAAACTTCAAAATCTTAACAGCCCTTTCCTGCATCTCTTCTTCTTTCCGTTTGGCTCCCGGGAGTCTTAACCCTGACACCATAAAGGATGTCGGGACCCGGGTATGGCATCCCAGCATGACATTCTCCAGAACGGTCATATTGCCGAACAGCTCGATGGTCTGGAACGTTCGTGAAATACCCCTGGAGGCAATTTCGTGGGTTTTGAGTTTTTTAATGGATCGGCCCTTAAAGCGGACAGTCCCCTCGTTGGGGGCAAAAAAGCCTGTAATGATGTTGAACAAAGTAGTTTTCCCTGCGCCGTTGGGACCGATAATGGCCTTGATAGTCCCTCTTTTCACCTTAAAATCCGGTTTAAAGAGCGCCATCAGCCCGCCAAAGGCCATGACCACTCCCTGGACCTCGAGAATATTTTCCACCGTTGTATCATTCATTTGACTTCTGTCTCACAAACAATTTTTTTAGCATACCCGGCACCCCCGCCAGGCCATGGGGCAAAAAGATGGTAACCAGAAGAAGAATGGCACCGTAGACAATGACCTCGAATTCTTCAAAATAATGGAGCCACTCATAGCTTAAAAAGGTGATGAGTCCGGCACCGATAACAGCCCCCCAAATATTATACATCCCTCCCAGAGCAATCATGATCAACAGCTTGATAGAAAAGAAAAGGTCGAAGGTGGATGGATTGATAAAATTAAGATAGTGTGCGTAAAGACTGCCTGCCAATGATGCCAAAATGGCCGAATAAACAAAAACCATTATCTTGAACTTAGAAACGTTGACTCCCATGGAATTGGCAGCGGCCTCACTTGTGTGGATCGCCCTCAGAGCACGCCCGGCATCGGACTGAATGACATTGATGGTAAAAATCAATATAACAAAGACAAAACCCCAGACCAGGTAAAAATATTTTTCAATGGAATCGAGTTCAAACCCGAATATGCTTAAACCAGGTATGTCGGCCATACCGTCCGGCCCTCCGGTCCACTGGGCTTCTTCATTGAAAATGATAAAAATGATGATCCCGAAGGCAAGGGTTGCCATGGCAAGATAATGCCCTTTGAGTTTGAGTGACGGCGCTCCTATCAGAAACGCAATCCCGCCGGTGACTAATACGGCGATGAACATGCAAAACCACGGATTGAGACCGTAGCGGGTGGTCAGAATAGCGGAAACATAGGCGCCGATACCGTAAAATGCGGCTTGTCCAACGGAAATCTGGCCGGCATAGCCCATTAAAAGCCCCAGACCGATGGTGATCAGGCAGTAAATACCCACGAATACCATAATATCGGTATAGTTCTCTATAGCGGGCACTTTACCGGCAACCCAAGGAAAGATGATGATGAAGCCGGCAAAAACGCCGATGGGAAGTTTTCCGATTCGCAACATGCCTAAAACCTTTTGATCTTGCTGATCTCTATATTTCCAAAAATTCCGCTGGGCTTAAAAAACAAAACGAACAAAAGCACGATCAATGCGAAAGCGTCCTTGTAACCCGAAGAGATAAGTCCGGCGCCCAAAGATTCGAGGGCGCCCAAAAGCAATCCGCCGATAACAGCGCCGGGAAAACTGCCCAACCCGCCCAGAACAGCGGCACCGAATCCTTTTATGGCCAGCATGGCCCCCCGGTCATATTCCATAAGGGAGATGGGGGTCATCGTAATACCTGCCACCGCTCCTATGGCGGCGGACAGCGCAAATGAAAGCAGAACCATCCCCTGGACATTGATCCCTACCAAGCTGGCCGCATCGGGATTATCCGAACAGGCGCTCATGGCCTTTCCAGTGATGGTTCTTTCAAAAAAGAATGTCATTACGATGACAACCAAGACCAGAAAGCCGATGACCCAGAGATACTGGGGTTGAATGACGGCTCCCAAAACGGTAATGGGATCGCGTCCTGAAAACGCAGGCAGATCAAAAGGATCTTTGCCCCAGATAAACATGGCCGTTCCCTTGATCAAGATAGACGCCGCAATGGTTGCAATAATCAGGCTTAATACCGTGGGCTGGCGAATCGGGTTGATGGCCAATCTGTCCAGCAATATCCCCACCAGGGTAACAAGGATAACCGTGCCCGGAAAGGCCAAAATAAGAGGAAGGCCCATGGCAACGTTTAAAAAGACCATGATCAACCCGCCCAGCATGACAAACTCACCCTGGGCAAAGTTTATGATCTCGGTGACGTTATAAATGATATTAAACCCGACCGCCACCATGGCATAGATACTGCCTATGGCGATACCGGTGACCAGATATTGAAAAACCTGGCCGGTAAATGTGATAGTTTCCATTTTGAGTTAAGAATTAAAAAGCGAGGGCGGTGCGAAAACCGCCCTCGCATGGTGTTTTTGGGTCTCAACCCAACTGATTATTCTACAATTGTCCAGTCGCCGTCTTTTACCACGACCATCTGAAAAGCGGTCTTGTCCAGGCCGATATGGTCGTCCGGCGAGAAGTTAAAGACCCCGTGCTGGCCGACAAATCCTTGGGTGTTTTCGAGGTAATCTCTGATTTTGGCCTTGTCGCAGCCAACGTCTTTAAGGGCATTAGCCACCAATTGCAGCGCGTCCCAGGCATGTCCGCCAAAGGAGCTTAACGACTCGTTGTATTTGGCGGCGTAGTCTTTCATATACTGCATGGTTACCGCCTTTTGAGGATGGTCATCCGGCAACAGCTCGGAAACATTGACTGCGCCCAAAGGGCAGTAAACCCCCTCGGCAGCCCCGGCAGCCAGCTCGATGTTCTTTCGGCTGCCGAAACCGTGACTCTGATAGAAAGGAATGCTTGTCATTCCCAGGTCTTTCCAGTTGCGAAGCGCCACCACCTGGGTCGGCCCCACCGACCAATTGACAATCACCTGGGGGGTCTTTCCTTTGATTTTGGTTAACTGTGCGGTCATATCCGTATCCTTGGGTCCGTATTTTTCATCCGCCACAATGTTCATCCCATACTTGGGGGCAAGCCGGATGAGTTCACCGCGCCCGCTTGCACCAAATCCGGAAGTAACGCTCAGGACAGCGATCTTATTGACGCCTTTCTTCTTCAAAAAGGTGTAAACGGCTTCCACCGCCATGGTATCTGTCTGAGGTGTTTTGAAAACCCATTTGCGCACCTTTTTCTTTTTTTCATCCCAGACAATTTTATAACTGGCTGCGCAGGAAACCAGAGGAGTTTTGTATTTTGCGGCAAGAGGAACAACCGCCAAAGACGTCCCGCTCAGCGAGGGACCGATCACCGCACACACCTTATCTTGAGTGATCAGTTTTCTGACGGCAAGATTGGCCTTGGTGGCATCCCCCTCACTGTCATAAATGATCAGTTCCAGTTTTTTCCCGTTAATACCGCCGGCATTGTTGATCTTTTCAGCCAGCATTTCGGCGGTCTTTTTTTCAGGGTCTCCTAGAAAAGAAGTGCGGCCGGTAACGGAAAAAACGGCACCCACCTTGTAGGCTCCTTTAAATGCCAGTGCCGGACCGGTAATCAGTCCAATGGCGAAAAGACAAATCGTGGACAGAACAGCAATTTTTCTGAGTGTCATTTTCCTCTCCTTTAGCTTTTAACGTTAATAAAAGTCCCTTCTAATCCCAAGTTTACACCGATATCGTCTTGAACGTGCAGATCTTCGAACGTCTACATTGTATATACTTTATTTCCGTCAATGACCGTTACGCTCTGTTCTTGGAGTATTTTGACAGCATCAGCTATGTTGTCGATTCGGAAGATCATGACCGCATTTTTTCCGCTGTGCTGAACAAAGGCATACATGTATTCCACATTGATTTCGGCTTTGTGCAAAATATCCAATATCCGGTGAAGTCCTCCGGGCCTGTCTTCCACTTCTACGGCCACAACATCGGTTTTGCCTACGGTAAAGCCATGATTTTTAAGCGACTCCACCGCTTTTGTATTATCATCTACGATCAGACGAAGTACGCCGAAATCGGATGTGTCTGCAACGGCAAGGGCCCGGATATTTACACCGGCTTCTCCAAGAATGGCTGTAACTTCGGCCAAACGTCCCGCCTTGTTTTCCAAAAAGACCGAAATCTGTTCCGCCCGCATATCTCCCCTCCTTGTTTTTTGTCATTGGTCATTGGCCTGCCCCCTGACCTCTGTCTTCTTTTTTCTATTTTCTATCTTCTCTTTTCTTTTTCTATTTGTAACTACTCAGGTATTTAGGTTGAAGACTGAAGGCTGAAGTATATCAATCATCTCGCAACGCTCGAATTAAACCATTCAAGACCTTCTCTGTTCCGACAATCTTTGCTTCAAGCAGAGATGAATCCTGGTTGCGCAAGAACCCCAAACGCTTCGACAAACTTAGCTGATTAACAGGTCATTAGGCTGAAGACCGAAGGCTGAAGTGATCTAACAGTCTTCAGTCTACTCACCTACAAAATAATCTGTCTGACTGTCACGTGCGCAACCTTCAACGATGTTAGAAGGAACCGAAACCGCTGCTCGCCGCATTTGAGAAGTTAGACCATACAACTCTTCTCTCGGAAACCCTGCGGTCACCCGATAAACCAATACTGCTGCCTCGTCAGCCAGCTCAAATGCCCTAAGTTTTGTGTGATCGCGTATGATTTGTCCCTAAAAGCCTTCAACCTTCAGTCTATCCACCTGAGTAGTTACTTCTATTTTCTGTCTTCTATCTTCTGTCTTCTGTTTTCTATTTTATGTCTTCTGTTTTCTTTTTTCTGCCCCCTGATCCCTGCCCCTCTGACCTTCTGTCCCCTGACCCCTGACCTCTGTCGTCTGGCCTCTGTCGTCTGACCTTCTGACCTTCTGACCTCTGTCGTCTGTCGTCTGTCGTCTGTCATCTGACCTCTGTTTTCTACCCCCTGATCCCTGGCCCCTGACCTCTGATCTTCTGACCTTCTGACCTTCTGACCTCTGTTTTCTACCCCCTGACCTCTGATCCCTGACCCCTGATCCCTGTACTTAAATTTTGCGATTGTCGATCACCCGGACCGCCTTGCCCTCGCTACGGGCAATGGTCTTGGGCTCCACCAGTTTCACTCTGGCTGAAACACCGAGATAATCTTTTATATTTTTTGCGATCTCCCTTTCCCGATTCTGAAGATGTTTGACTTCATCGGAAAAGATGCTTTCACCAACTTCCAGCAGCACGGTCATAGTGTCCAGATTGTCCTCCCTGTCAACCACAAGCTGGTAATGCGGCTCAGCCGCATCCATTTCCATAAGGACGCTTTCGATCTGAGAGGGAAATACATTAACGCCCCGGATGATCAGCATGTCATCTGTACGGCCGCTCACTCGATTCATTCGAATATGCGTCCGGCCGCATATGCACGGCTCGGGATTCAGTGAGGTTATGTCCCGCGTTCGGTAACGGATAATGGGAAATGCTTCCTTGGTGATGGTGGTAAAAACAAGCTCACCGGTTTCACCGTATGGAAGAACTTCTTCAGATACAGGATCGATAATTTCAGGGATGAAGTGATCTTCAAAGATGTGCAGTCCGCGCTTGGCTTCGTGACACTCAATGGCAACTCCAGGGCCGATCACCTCGCTTAAGCCGTATATATCGACGGCCGTCAATCCCAGTTTCCCTTCGATCTCATTGCGCATATTTTCCGACCAGGGTTCAGCTCCAAAAATTCCGAATTTAAATTTCAGATCTTCAAAAGAAACGCCCATATCTTCAGCGACTTCCGCGAGGTGGAGCGCATATGAAGGGGTTGCCGTCAATATGGTAGGACCGAAATCCTTCATTATCACAATTTGTCTCTTGGTATTTCCCCCTGAAACCGGGATGACGGATGCACCGAGCTTTTCCGCGCCATAGTGGATACCCAGTCCTCCGGTAAATAGCCCGTATCCATATGCATTGTGAATGATGTCTTCACGGGTCGCGCCACCTGCGGCCAGGGATCGGGCCATTAGTTCGGCCCAGGTATTCACATCCCTTGCGGTATACCCCACAACGGTCGGTTTGCCCGTGGTTCCGGACGAGGCATGGATCCGGACAACATTATCCATGGGAACGGCAAACATTCCAAAGGGATAATTGTCCCTTAGATCCTCTTTTTTGGTAAACGGAATCCGCTTTAAATCTTCCAGCGACTGGATATCATTGGGCGTGAAATTGTTTTCTTCAAATTTTTTCCTGTAAAAAGGAACATTTGTGTAAACACGATCAATTGTGGTTTTGAGCCGGCGCAGTATGATGGCCTCGAGATCTTCTCTTGGCATGGTTTCAAATCCGATGTCGAGAATCATTCCAAAACTCCTTTCAGAAAAGTCTATATTTTGACGATAATTTGATAATATCTTAAATGCGTATAAACAGAATGACAATCAAAAACAAAAAAGGCCGCAGGTTTTAAACCCACGGCCTTAAGAAGAAAACCATGGGCTTCATTTTTTCCTGTCTACCCATGGTTTTTAAAGAAGTTGGTCGTTTTCTACCTTGCCAGCCCATGGATAGACTTCCTAAAAAAGAAGCCACCCAAAAAACTAAAAAAACCAAAGTAGAAAAATCGAAACCGCATTTTTTAAGCCCTTAAAATTTATGTTATAAAGCCATATTTACTTGAAAGGTGCTATAATGGATTCATAAAAATATGTCAAGGGAAAAGATTTATTAGGTTGTTAAAAACCCGGTCCTCAGGGCCAAGTCAGAAACAATTGGCTATGCCAGTAAATTGTTCGACGGGAATAATGGAATGATGGAGTGATGGAATGATGGGTTGCTGATTGCCACCAACCTCATAAGATACATGGGCATTTTGATATTCCCAAATTGGGCAACGATCCGATTTTCGACCCAATATTCCTTTATTCCAGCCTTCCAACCACGTGCAATGAGATGTTAATAACACCCCAATGGGGTGAAACCAAAGCCGGGCCCTCTGGACCCGGATATTTATTTTTGTAAAGTCCCCTGGAAGCTTGCTTTCCGTTTTTCGAGAAAAGCCGTTGTTCCTTCCTTTGCGTCAGAGCTCGACAGGCAGATGGCGAAGGCATCAATTTCTATTCTGCAGCCTGTCTTGAGGTCTGCATCCATACCGCTGTTGATAGCCTGTTTTGCCCCACGCAGCGACGCCTTCCCCTTTGACGCCATGATTGCTGCGGTCTTCATGACTTCAGCTATAAGCTCATCTTGTGTGCACACCATATTAACCAACCCAGCCGCATGGGCTTCGGCTGCGGAAATCATTTTCCCGGTGAATATCATTTCTTTGGCCATGTTCCTGCCGATTAATCTGGGCAACCGCTGTGTGCCGCCAAATCCGGGAATAATCCCAAGATTAATTTCCGGCAGACCGAACATTGCGTTTTCAGCGGCGTAGATAAAATCACATCCAAGGACAATCTCACATCCGCCCCCCAAAGCGAAGCCGTTTACCGCCGCGATAACAGGTATCGGCAATTCTTGGAGTCTATTGATCAGCCCATGTCCCATTTCGGCAAAGATTTTAGCTTTAAGGACGTTGAATTTAAGAAATTCCGTGATATCCGCACCGGCAACAAAAGATTTTTCTCCGGCGCCGGTAAGGACAAGAACCCGGATATCTTCGTCCAAAGCAACCGTGTCCAGGGCATTTGAAAACTCTTGAAGCGATTCATCGTTCAATGCGTTCAATACTTCAGGCCTGTTGAACGTAATCGTTGCAACCCCTTTTTCTACTTTAAAAATAATGTTTTTATACGCCATAGTTTAACCTCCGTATTTTCTCGAATCCTTTTTTGGGTTCACTTCCATAAATGCAGTGGGATTTGTTTCCCTGACATACGCCTGAATTCCTTTGACAATGGCATCGCACATTCGATCCTGATATTTTTCATTGACGAGCCTTTTGCATTCTCTAGAATTGCTGATAAAAGCGGTTTCTATGAGTATGGCCGGCATCTGGGCTCCCAGAAGAACATAAAACGGCGCCTGTTTTACCCCCTTACTTTTTATCCTGCTGTAGTACTTTCTCAAATGATTTTTCAACGATCCCTGAATATGTACCGCCAGGCGGCTCGATTCATTGATTTTTGCGTTCTGCATGAGATCGCTTAAAATGGACTGCAGGTCACTGATGTTTTTAGTTGACGTGGCATTTTCTCTGGCGGCCACCAGGATGGCATCATTATCTGTGGCCAGATTCAGGAAAAATGTTTCGATGCCGAAGGCCCGCCGGTCTCTGGAAGCATTGGTGTGTATCGAAATAAAAAGATCCGCATTTTTTGTATTTGCGATGGCTGTCCGCTCCTCCAATGTAAGGTTGCGATCACTGTTGCGGGTCATGATCACCTCACAGTTCAGCTTTTTGCGAATCTTCTTCGCTAGGCGCCTGGCAACTTTCAGGGAAATATTTTTTTCATAAACCCCTTTCAAATAACCTGGCGCACCATAATCCCGACCGCCGTGACCCGGATCGATCACAATCCGCCTTACGCCCAGGACAAGCTGTTTGGCCAAAGCGCCGGCTGGGATCTTAACCCCTTTTTTATCCGTTTTTACCACCGAGGGGGTGGGTTTTGCAGCCTTTCCCCATACATCGATGACAATCCTGAAGGGGTTCTTGAGGGAAAAGATTTTATACGTTTTAAAAGACTTGATGTCGACAACTACCCGGACCTGATTTGAGGAGAATTGTCCGGCACGTGTATCGATGAGTAGATTGTCATCGATGAGAATGTGTTTTTTTATGTCTTTTCCCAATCTGCTGTTATTTAAATCGACATAAAGACGTTGGGGTTTGTTAGTGGATGTGTCTTTTTTAAGAAATCTGTGGGCGTAGGACACTTCATTATCTGCATCGATGACCACACGGGTGTAGTGCGGATTGGACCAGTAGCGCAGCCCGACAATTTCGGCATTCCCGGCTTCGGCCTGGGTTGATTTTTTTGTATTCCGGTCTTGAGTAGAAGATGATTTTTTTATCTCCTTTTCGATGCTGTCCACCGGAGACCGGGCATTGTTTTTTTTAGGTCTGGCTTTTTTGGACGTTGTTTTCGGGGCCTTTTTCAAGGCGTGCCGGTGTATGGCATTTTCAGCTTTTTGTCTGTATTTGCTTTTTGGATAACGCTTTATAATAAGATCATACATCTTAAAAGCGTTTTCTTTATCAGACTTTTTAAATGATCGCCTATAAAGTTCTTCATACAAAACGCCGGCCATATAAAGTCCTGCAGGGGCCCACGAACTCGAAGGGCTATGCCGGTAAACCGCTTTGAACTTTTTGATGCAGAGCAGCCAGTTCTCCCGGTATTTCTGCTTTTTGGGGCTGTGGCGAAGTTTTTTAAAGCAGGCTTCAGCCTGGTGATATTTGTCTTTTGAAGTGGCTGCAAAGGACACTTGCTGTACTGTTAAGGAAAGTATACAGCCAACCAGGAAATAGGGTAAAATTAATTTTATTCTATCAAATAACAACGGTTTTGGCCTTTTCCTGAAGTTCGTTCAGATAATTTAAAGCATCCAGAGGTGTCATTTTCGAAAGGTCCAGTTTTTGAAGTTTCTCAAGGATAAAATGATCCATTTTTGAAAAAAGATTGAGCTGCACATGTCCTTTTTTCGAAAGATCTGCACCATCACGAATGGCATGTAGCGATTTTAAGCCATGTTCATCATTTTCGATGTCGTACAGAATTTTTTTCGCCCGCTGGATCACGGTATTTGGAACACCCGCCAGCCGGGCGACTTGTATCCCATAACTCCTATTGGTGCCCCCTTCCACCAATTTTCGCAAGAAAATAATTTCATCATTCCATTCCTTGACCGCAATGTTGTAATTTTTGATCCGGTCCTTCAGACGTGCCAGTTCCGTTAATTCATGATAATGCGTCGCAAAAAGGGTTTTAACACCGACAGCCTTTAAATCATGGAGGTATTCCGCAACCGCCCAAGCAATACTGAGTCCGTCAAAGGTACTGGTTCCCCGCCCTATCTCATCCATTATAACAAGGCTCCGGGACGTTGCGCTGTTTAAAATATTTGCGGTTTCTTGCATTTCCACCATAAATGTGCTCTGGCCTTGGGAGAGGTTGTCCAGAGCCCCGACACGTGTAAATATTCTGTCCGTAGTACCGATTGAAGCCCTGGCGGCAGGAATAAAAGAACCCATCTGGGCCATAAGGACCATGAGGGCCACCTGGCGCAGCACCGTCGATTTGCCCGCCATATTGGGTCCGGTTATAATGAGTATCTGATTTTCCGTATTGTCAATCCGGATCGTATTCGGGACGAAACGCTCACCGGCAATCATTTTCTCCACCACCGGGTGTCGGCCGTCTTCTATCTGAATGAAGCCCTCTGTATTAAATTCCGGCCTGCGGTAATCGTTTTGATCTGCAACCTCAGCCAGATTCAACAGGCAATCGAGTCTGGCCAAAAAATGTGCCGTTTCTTGAATGGCCGTGTTGTTGTTGACTACCGCATCTTTAATCTCGTTGAATATTTGGTATTCAAGGGCTGCCCTTTGGTCTTCCGCACCCAGGACCTTTACTTCAAAATTTTTCAGTTCGTCCGTGATGTAACGCTCTGCATTGACCAGTGTCTGTTTACGCACATAATGCACAGGAACCGCTTTTGAACGTGTTTTCGGTATTTCGATAAAATAACCGAAAACCTTATTGTAACTTACTTTAAGGGTGTTTATTCCGGTTGCTTCTTTCTCCCTGGCCTCGAGTTCGGCCAACCATTTTTTTCCGTCCCGACTGATTAAAATCAGCTCATCCAGTTGAGAATTGAAGCCGGTTTTGATAATACCGCCTTCATTGATGGTCGGCGGTGCATCTTCGCGGATGGCTCTTTCAATCAGGTCGGCCAACTTGCTGAGACCGTCGATATTCTGACGAGTGCTGAAAAGGGTGGTGTTAAATTTCGAAAGTAGGGTCCATATATCCGGGAGGCTGTTCAAGGAACGCTTCAGCGCAACAAGATCTCTGGCATTTGAATGACCCATGGCGATCTTACTTCCGAGACGTTCAAGATCATAAACCGATTTCAAGTGATCTCTGATATCCCGCCGGATCTGTATATTGTCCTTTGCTTCTTCCACAGAATCCTGCCGAAGCCGCATCTCGGATATGTCCATCAACGGATATCTAATCCACCGCTTCAGGAGCCTCCCCCCCATAGCCGTAACCGTCCGATCCATAATGCCAATGAGGGTCCCCTGTCTGGAACCTGTACGGATATTTTTTATAATTTCAAGGTTGCGGAAACTAATTTCGTCTATAACAAGGGAATTGCCAAGGGAATATGTTTCGATTTTTGATAAATGCTCGATCTTTTGTTTCTGGGTCTCCCTTATGTAAAAAACGAGCGCGCCTGCGGCGCGAACACCGGCTTTTAAATTTTCACAGCCAAACCCTTCAAGGGAAAGGGTTTTGAATTGATCCATCAGCCGTTCACGTCCCCCGCCGTACTCAAATGCTCTGTCGGGTATAAAGGTGACGGGTTTGTCCGACAACGCGCTGATAATCGCTGAAAAAAACCGGTCGCTTTTTGATGACTCCGGTAGAAGAACTTCACTGGGTGAAATCCGAAGGGCCTCATCCACCACTGCATCCAAATCCGAAGATTCAGATACGCGAAAGGTTCCGGTTGAAATATCCAGATAGCTGAGTCCCACAGTATTTTTTTCACGGGCGACGGCGAGGACATAATTGTCTGATTTTTCATCCAACAATTCATTGTCAAGGATCATTCCCGGAGTGATGACACGAACAACATCCCTTTTTACCAGTCCTTTTGCCAGGGCAGGGTCTTCGATTTGGTCGCATATTGCGACTTTGCAACCTTGGTTGATCAGGCGGGCGATATATCCCTGTACGGCGCGATACGGCACACCGCACATGGGGATGGGGAATTCATCTTTCTTGTTTCTGGAGGTTAAGGTGATTTCCAGGATCCGGGAGGCAACTTCGGCATCCTCAAAGAACATTTCATAAAAATCTCCCATCCTGTAAAAAAGGATCGCATCGGCATATCTTTCCTTGATGGATAGATATTGTTTTATCATGGGGGTGGTTTTAGAACGATGCATACGACTCAAACGATCATGAAACTTGGGATACTACCATTGATGTTATTCAGTGATTTCCAGGTCTACCGGTTTTACCATCCGGCGGATTGGTTTTTTTTTAAAGGCTGACAAGCGTTTTATGCTGTACTCACCGCATCCTGTTCCCCGGGCGGTTTAGAATAGCCGTAAGCCGTGCCCTTTAAGGATTCCATCTCTTTTTTAAGTTCCGAGAGTTCTTTCAACTGATCGGTGGCCGCTGTATTTAACGTTTTGATCTTTTTCTTTGATTTAAACCGGTCAAAAAGGCTGGTAAAATAGGCGATCAGGAACCCGATAAGAAAGAAAATAAGAAAATAGAAGGCATTGGGCAGATCCTTTAGATGATATGGTTCACCTACCAGGAGATCGATTTTAAGGCCTTGTTTGGCCATGAAGTAATCTTTATTCGAAAAAAAGATAATTACGAAAAAACCGACAATAATGACTCCGAGAGCGATCTTAAATTTTTTCATTTTTTTCTCCTTTAAATTCAGCCTTATATGTCTATTTTATCAAAGTATGGCTTTAAATTATTGTATGTTGTCAATAAATGTTCCGGGATTACCCGGACATCGGAAAAAACCGTTAGTGCATTGGTATCGCCGAACCACCTGGGAACCACATGAAAATGAAGATGTCCCTCAACACCGGCACCGGCTACTTTTCCCAAGTTAAGTCCCACATTAAAACCGTCTGGGTTCATTGCGTTTTGTAGAACCCCTACCGACTTTTCAACGGTTTCCAGCAGCGTGCCCATTTCCCCTTTACTCATCTGGTCCAGGGTGGATATATGTCGAATTGGAGACACCAGAAGATGACCGTTGATGTAAGGAAATTTATTCATGACCACCATGGTTTCTTTCCCCCTATAGAGGGTCAGATTAGCCTCATTTGAAAGTGCTTTGCAAAGAATACAGCCTTCGTCCTTATCGGCCAGAATATATTCAATGCGCCACGGAGCCCACATGGTTTTCATTTCATAAACTCCTTGATCAGCCCAAACATTTTATAATGTATTTCCAAAAAGTAGGATTTATTTTTCAATCGGCAATTTTTGACAGGCATTCCCGACATTCATTTCATCTACCCTTTTTAATTCTAAAACTCAACCCTTTTCTACCCCTCCGATATTGCATAAAAAACAGCCCCTGGTTGTATTAAAACTTTGGTACGTGTTCAGAGGGTGTGCTTTTCCGTGTAACGATACCTGCCCGCTCGTGCCTTGCATGGCAGGCGGGTTGGCGGAGTGGCTTCGTTATTTCAATGATTTAGCAGTGGGGGAGACCGCGGCTTCCGCATGCTTTTCGCGGGAGAACGCGGAGGGGGCAGGAATGCCACCGCTGCTAAGTCTTTGAAATAACCAGACACGTAGACGCCGGAGTAAAGCGGAAGAGCGCACCCTCTGAACACGTACAAACTTTGTATTCAAGGGCTTCAGGTGGTCTTAACGGTTTTTATAAAATTCTCCGGCATGGGAACGACTTCAAGATCACCCCACATCCCGACCTCTTCACCGATAATCACAACAATTCCATTAACGCCTTCTATCTTCTTGCCGAAATCAATGGCAGACGCTATATGATCCTTGGATTTTAAGCAATTACCGATGGACGTTGCAGCGGCATCCGCGAGAGGGCAGGAATCGGATATCACGCAGATCGCATCCGCTTTTCCCAAACTTAGGGAATGACCGACCGTACCGGATGACGTACATACACCTACAGGTTTTTCTTTGGATTTGATACAGAGGCCCATGCGCATGCTCAAGGGAGATGTGCCTGCAAAAATGCCCATGGTCACTGGATCGTCGGTTTTTAAAAAGATATCCCCCCCGTTTTCCACCACCACTTCATCGGTATATTTCAGCAGATCGACACCCACATGTTCGGCAATTGCGCCGGCCACCGCCGCCATGGGGCCGACGCCGGCTTTTTGACCTGCGGACACCATGTCGCAAATGATGATCGGCGCCGGACCATGAACATGCCACGGCTTCAGGGCATCAAGGAATTCAGGATGCTTTTTTATATACTTCTCGATGTATCCCCGATGCTTTAAAATCAGTTCCCGGGTTATATCCTCAAGCGGTTTTAACGCCTGTACATACAGGTCTGTTTCTTGGACGACGACCCTGAAAGCAACCCGGTCTTTACTGAGCAGCAGATCCCGGTAATATCTTTTTTGGTATTCACGCGTCGGGTGTCTTGGATTTTGCACAGTAGGTTTTTTCATGGGTGTTTTCTGGTCCTCCCCCGCAATGCGGGATCTAAGATGGGCCATGCCTGCCCCGCGTCGCGGGGGTCAGAGTTCTCTGGCTCTGCCTAAAAAATTGCTGCAAGAGTTTGAAGTGAGCTAAAGTTTGAAGTGAGCTAAAGTTAAGGAATTCTACCAATTATATAAAATCAGCGGAGCGAGCCGACTTCGCCATAGTAGCCTTTGGCTACGACAGCTGAAAGCGACTCCATAACTTTAGGCACTTTAGATCACTTTAGGCACTTTTAACTTGTCTGGCTTTCAGGGAAACAGCCCCTTCCAGGGGTAACCCAAAGCCTGGTCCTCTGGGCCAGGATTCTTTACTTGGTTGCCAGGTTAGTAAAACCTGATTTCAGGTCGCATATCTTCCGGACACTGTCTTAAAAAATACTGATCCGTCATTCCGGCAATAAAATCTCTTACGATTTCCTCTTTTTGAAAATTATCCAGGTAATCTTCAGACATATTCTCCAAAAATCCGGTAAATATCACAGACGACCGATTTTCGGTTTCAATATCTTCAAGATACCTTTCAAACAGCATCTTAAACAGTTTTTTTATGGTTCCTGAATGTTTTTTTATTTTTGGGTTCATATAAATATGCTCAAGGTTGAATTCCTTCAATCGCTTTAAGGCGTCGGACACTTCCCGGCTGAACGCAATATAGTTGTTTTGAAAGCTGTTGTTGATAATATCGGTCACAAGATTATACACGATGGTTCCGTTTGTACTTCCTAGGATATCCACACTCTCCTTGGGGAGATCGGACCGTTTGATCATATCGAGCCGGATGGCATCCTCTATGTCACGCCCGATGTAGCTGATGGTATCTGCCATACGGACCACACATCCCTCCATGGTCATTGGGATGAGTTTGGTAGATGGATCGGCTTTTTTAACAGACATTTCTTTTTTGAGTGTTTCAAATGTTTTTTCCCGATCCGGCTTGAGCTCTTGATTATGAATTTCACCGTCATGGCACAGTATCCCGTCGAGTGTCTGAAGGCACAGGTTCCATCCCCTGCCCTTGCGCTCCACCCGGTCTAAGAACTGTACGCTCTGGACATTGTGCTGAAAATAACCGATACCGCTGGCGTTACAAAGTTCGGATAAAAACTTTTCGCCGTCATGGCCGAACGGTGTATGGCCGATATCATGTCCCAGCGCAATGGCTTCGATGAGATCTTCGTTGAACCCCAGATATCTGCCGATGCTCCTTGAAATTTTCGACACCAGCTGGACGTGGAGAACACGATGGGTAATATGATCATGGCGAATCAGATAAAAGACCTGAGTTTTGTCAATATATCTCGTGTACGCCCGGGAATGCAGTATACGATCCACATCCACCGAGAATGTCTGGCGGTATCCTTCCGCAAGACGCTCATCAGGAAACTGCCGTACCCCAGTTGAACTCAAGGTGGCTATTGGAGACAATATTTCATTTTCTCGTTGTGCCAAAGCTTTGCTGATCATGTTAAGATTTTTGTTTTTAAATTTTTCCATCTTCTATCATTCTCTCCATAAGTCTCAGGTAATCGATCCCTGCCTTTCTGAATCCTGCTTTGCCATATTTCATATTAGCTTCAAGAACATAAAGTTGGCCCTCATTTTCAATGATATCGATACCAACATCATCCCACTGACACTTTCGGGCGGTATACAGGGCAAGATCGAGAACGACCTGGGGTATTGGGTCCAGGCTAACGGTTGCACCAACAGCAAGATTGCTTCTAAATTCACCCGCAGGAACTATGCGCCAGTAGGCATGTGCAATTTCATCTCCGATAACGACCACTCGAACATCGCGGTCGGACGGTAAAAACTCCTGAATATATGCCGGGGTGGGCAAGCTGCAATAACGATGAAGATCGTCCGGATTTTTGATAAGATAAACCCCCCTTCCCATGGCCGATCCTCTGGGAATCTTGGCAATAAAAGGGAACTGGAAATGATTGCCGATCATGCCTTTTTGACGTTTTCCATAAAACACCCTTGTTTTAGGATGGGGTATTTCAAGAAGATCAAACAGCGCCGTCTGCTTGATCTTATCCTGAACACATTTGTAGGTGTGATAACTGGGAAACGTTTTTTTTCCCACGGTATCAAAAAGTTCTGCATAAAAGGTGGTCGGATAGTATATTTTTTGGGCTTTGCGGATCATTTCCGCCGCTTCAGGACTGTAATCACTGAAATTCGGTCGTACTCCCAGCGTAATAACATTGTTACACGTTTTAAGGCGGGCCTCCAGAGCGATGACTTTTTTAGAATTTCTCGGGGTCATTTAAACAGTCTTTTTATGATATCGAGGCTTCGTTGGGTATGACTCCCCGGCCAGTATATTCTTCCACATTGGCTGCAAGAACGAAATGCGTCATGAGTTTCCCAGATATAGTCGGGCACCATCTTGCGTATGGAATCTTTATCCACCTTCCGGATCATCATATTGCATCGGACGCATCGTGAAAACGGCCGTGCATCCTTTGGTGCAATGCCCAGTGTTCCGATGACCTCCCGGAGCTGTTCAAAGTGGTTGTCCGACGTTATAAAAATAAGCTTTTGAGATGTATTCCTGCCCCGAATTCGCGCTGTGCGAGTGAGCAAGATGCGCCCTGTCCCGATATCCATCAGTTTTTCAGCTGAAAGATCGGGTTTATAAAATGTGTCAAAGCCCAAAATGCGCAGCCATTTTGCCAACTTCCCAAGAGTATTCTCTACAGCAAAACGCATCTCATTTGGGCTGATCATTGAATTATATCTTCGTTTATTATAAAAGCCAGATAAATTCTTCGTGAAAAATCCGAACCAAAGCGCTATTCCGGCGGTGTCAAAACAAACACGGACGGGGAGACAGACGCGTCGGTCCAGTATCGGTCCACGTCGAGCTGAAAACCCGAGCCATCGTTGTTTGAAACCAGCAATCGAGATGGAACCCGATACCCGTTTATAGTCCGCATTCCATTAAATTCAACCCGATATGCAAGGGTGCCGGTTGCGTCAAACATTTCGACCTTATGAACATTTTTTTTCTTTTCATCAAAGTATATCTTCTCGAGAATGTCCCCCCATTTTTTTTTAGCACAAGAACATATCCATTTTGACCCGAATCTTCACCTCCATTTCGTGTCAAAACCGTATGACCTTCTGTGCTGTAAACTTGCGAACTATTGTCCGTTAACACCACAGAATCATATGAATGGATGGGAACACGTCCGGCCAGAATATCGACCATATCTTCGGTTTTTAAGGGAATTCCTAAAAGTCTTCTCATGGAAGAAGCTGTCGCAGGTTTTTTATAATAATCACCACTGGAATGGGAAATAAGATAGAGCCATTGACCATCACTGGCAACACTGACCATGGGTTGTCCTGAAATACTGCTTAAAACGATCCGGATTCTGTCAGGCATTGACGCGACCCATGCAATACGGCCGGCAATGTCTTTTTTTTTGCTTCCCCGGAATTTTATGCTGCCCACACCTTTGAAGGTCTTAAGTTTAAGATTTTGATTCTTTAGCGTCGAAATGGTCTTTTCCGCTTCGAGTGAAATACGGTCCTTTGGTCTTTCGGGAGCCCTTGGGGCAAGGATGGTGCAGGCTGAGAAAAAAAAAGTAAGGATAAAAAGAATCGATGGAAGCTGAATATATCGGGTCGTGTATTTCATTTTTCGGTCAATTTCCGGATCTTTTTTTCTATATTCTCCTTGTCTTTATTTTTGTTCAACAACGAACGTTTGTAAAATTCCAGTGCTTTTTCCTTATGGCTTATTTCAAGGTATGCATCTCCCATATGTTCGAGGATAATCGGATCATCGGGAACCAGATTGACAGCCTTCTCCAAATATTTTACCGCTTTCTCGAAAAGTCCTTTTTTAAAATATACCCAGCCCAGGCTGTCGGTAATATACCCGTCATCCGGTTTTTCTTCTAATGCCGCTTTAATAAGACGTTCAGCCTCATCCAGTTTTTCTCCAAGATCTGCATAGGTATAACCGAGATAGTTCAATGCATTGGCGTCCTTGGGATCCAGTCTGATTACCATTTTCATCGCTTTGATTGAATCCGCTTTCCGACCCCATTTATCATATACAACACCCAGACGAAAATGAAAGCGGGTATTGTCGGGCTCCATTTCAAGTCCCTGTTTAAGAACATTTTCAGCTTCTGAAAATTCTTTGTTTTCTTCATAAAGGGAACCCAGATAAAGCAACAGCTCCGGGTTGTCAGGGACTATTTTAACGACACTGTTTAAATAAACAATGGCTTGTTCAGTTTTTTTTTGTTCCTGGTATAAAAACGCAATACGAACAGCGGCTTCATGATAAAAATTGGAATCCGGGGTCACTTTTTTAAAATGCTCGATGGCCTTGTCCCAATCTTTTTTCCCATCCAATGCAACACCGGTCACATAATGAAGATCCGAGCTATCCGGAGAACCCTTTAACATGCCTTCAAGAATGACCGCTGCCGCCCCATATTTCTTGGGTTCCAAATAGTGCTGAACAACCGTTCTGATCACTTCCTTTTCAGAGTCGCTTCTTACCCCCAGATCCTGAAAAATTTGTTTTGCTTGGGACAACCTTCCCTTCTGCTGGTAATAATACCCAAATTCCATAGCCGCTCTTATATTTCGTGGATCTTTTTCTATAATTTCCTGGTACAATTGTATAATTTCTTTGTCTTTGCCCATTGTTTTATACAGTTTCACCAGTTCAAAACGCGGTTCCTCAAGATCGGAATTTAATTCTATGGTTTGTCTGAATTTTTTTTCCGCACTTTTTAGATCCCCCTTGGCGGCATAAATTTTTCCAATGAAGAAATGCCCCGCATAGGATCCCGGAAAGTTCCGGACAAGTTGTTGGTAGACCTTTAATGCTTCATCCAGTTTGTTTTCCTGCATATACAGGCCACCCAAAAGCAAATAGACATCCTTTCGTTTCGGATCCAGGGAAATCACTTTTTCATATGCTTTTTCAGCAGGATCAATTTGTTTAAGCGCCTGATTCAACCTTCCGGATATGACCAGCGCACTAACATTATCAGGCTCTTTTGTAATCACCGTTTCGACAATTTTGAGGGCTTTTTCATTGTCCTTGAGCCGGAAATACAAGAGTGCCAGCTCTAATTGCAAATAGGATGATTCAGGGTCTTCCTGAATCGCTTTGTTCAGATAATCAATCGCCTTGTCCAGATTTCCTTTTTTTCGCTGAAACTGTGCCTCTGTAAAGTAATAATAAGGGCTTTCATGTTCAACGGGATCTATCGCCGCCTCGCCTTGATCTTGATCGAAGGTTTCAGCGGGCTTCATATGATGCGAACAACCGGAAAAAATTAAAATGACCATAACAACGATGGTCATTTTTAAAAAACTGTCCTTCATTTTTTTAAACTTCCTCTTTAATCATAGACGTGGATATTATTGTAAGAATCAAAATCGGGGATTTCCCGCTTAAAAAAGTCTCTTAGCTTCTTGATAATGTTTTTTTCAACCTGACGTACACGTTCCCTTGATATATTGTAGCGGTCACCGATCTCCTGCAACGTTGCAGGATTGTCGGAAAAAATTCGATGCTCGAATATTTCAAGCTCCCTTGCCGTCATGGTTTTTTTGAACTCTTCAATTTTCTTATGAAGAAGGGCTTCAATCTCCTTCTTGGCCACCTGATCTTCTGTGGATTCGGCGTCTGTATTTATAAAATCTATCCTTTCCGTATCTGAATCATCTTTTAACGGCGCATCCAGAGAGACGTCCCAGCCGTCTAGCCGCTGGTCCATATCTACTATTTCGCGTTCGGATACGCCCAGTCTCTCTGAAAGAAGCTTCGGTTTCGGATCAAACCCCTGGTCGATCAGTTTCTGCTTTTCCTTTTTTAGCTTAAAGAACAGCTTCCGCTGCCCCTGGGTCGTTCCGATTTTTACGAGACGCCAATTGTCCATAATAAATTTGAGTATATAGGCTTTTATCCAAAATGAGGAGTAATATGAAAACTTGACGTTCTTGTAGGGATCAAATTTTTGAACCGCCTTCATAAGGCCGATATTGCCTTCCTGAATCAGATCTAAAAGATTCTGCATCCAGACCCGCTGAAACTCCAAGGCGATCTTTACCACAAGTCTAAGGTTAGCGGTCACCATAATGTATGCAGCCTCGCTGTCCCCCTCTTCCTGAATTTTTTTGCCCAGTTCAATCTCCTGCTCCCTGGTAAGGAGTTTGTATTTACTGATTTCCGCGAGATATCTTTGAAGCGGATCAAACTTAACCAGGGCCGAATCGGAGGAAGTGTCCTTCCCCTTGCCGATATCCTTGCCTGCCTTGATGAGATCCGTTTTTTTCTTATTGGCTTTTTTTCTTGTTGTAGTTTTTTTTCTTGTTGTGGTTTTTTTCATATTAATATTTCAATAGGACATCCCCATACGAGAAATAACCCGCCGTCTAATCTTTCCAAATATTTTTTATGGACATAACGACGGGCATCTGTTAATTATAGGATTTTACTTTTTCGAGCGCCTGTAGCTCAGCTGGATAGAGCAACGGACTTCTAATCCGTAGGTCGCAGGTTCGAATCCTGCCAGGCGTACCATTTTTTTCATGGGGTTATGATCTTTATCGCAATCCTCTTTCTGTTTCTGCTTCCATTCCGCCACCGGTTGTCCCAAAACGGTGTTTTCAAACCTTAGGATTGACGGCTTCGTAAAAAGTCTTTTGTGAGCGACATCGAGCAATTTTGGAGAAAGATTCATGATGAGTCTGGCGTTAAAAATTGCAAGCTGTTTGAGGAGCTTGCGACGAGTTCTTGCAATTTAGCCAGGCGAGTCATGAATCCCAAAATTGCTTGCGGAGCGAGCAAAATCAGACTTTTTACGAATTCATCAAGATTCTCTATGGTATTGTATTGGGTGTTTCCCCTGCTCGATAAAAACTCACACGGGCTTGTCTGAGATCTTGAACCCTTATTTTTCCGAATCCATTTTTTCCGAGACCATCTTTTTTTATAGCGCCAAAAAAGTGTCTTTTCAACACATTTGATGGTCGATGGATATACCAACGTATCATGAGTTCATAAAAAAGGGCAAGTCTTCCTTTAAGGCAAAGCAGAAACCCCGTTTTAACGGGGCTGTACGATGCTTCCATTTTTTTCAATAAATTCAATATAGTAAAGAATCTGTTGAAAATTGTCAACAAACACTATATGTTGTCTTTTTTTGCGGTTATCCCCCGGAGATGCTGAGCGTGCATTTCCAGTAAATATAGGTTGGGAATAAAATCTTGAATAATGTTGAAACAAGCCAAGTCGGCAACGACCATACGGCCGGGGGTGGAACTTTTCGCTCTCAACTTACACCACTTTTGCTGGTAACCTCGATCTTTTTGTTAAACTTTACGTCACGACTCATCTCGGCGCCATTACTGCCTAACATCGAAAAAGATTTGGGATTGAGCCATGGTAATGCCGGTTCCCTTTTTCTGTTTCTTTCCATGGGATACTTCATATCAATGTTAGGGTCCGGGTACATATCTTCTCGGATTACCCACAGAAAAACCATCATTATCTCGGCGATAGCTGTCGGTGCCGCCCTTTCATTAATCTCTTTCAGCAGAAGTCTCTTTGCCATGCGAGTGTCCATATTCCTGCTGGGGATTTCAGCGGGAACGTATCTTCCATCGGGAGTTACAACGGTAACATCTTTGGTCGATTCCAGGCACTGGGGTAAAGCAATCGCCATTCATGAACTTGCCCCAAATTTGAGCTTTGTATTAACACCGCTACTGGCTGAAATACTTCTCCATTGGTTCGTCTGGCGCAATATTTTATTTTTGGTCGGAATCGGTTCGGTTATTATCGGGATTGTCTTTGTCCGATTTGGAAAGGGCGGAAATTTCTCAGGAGAAACACCCAATTTTTCATCGATCCGGACGATTCTCAAGATCCCGGCTTTCTGGATTTTAATTTTTCTATTCAGTTTGGGCATTACCAGTACAATTGGAATTTATAACATGCTTCCGTTATACCTGGTCACCGAACACGGCCTAAGTCGAGATTGGGCCAACACCCTTGTGGGCATTTCCCGCATTTCGACGTTAGGCACGGCTTTTATCGGCGGATGGGCAACAGACCGGCTTGGAGTGAAAACTGTTTTGTTGACCGTGTTTTTTGTTACCGGAATTCTCACACTGCTGCTGGGTATTGCATCAACGCGCTGGGTTGCCATTTTAGTATTTCTTCAACCCATGCTGGCGGTATGTTTTTTCCCCTCCGGGTTTGCTGCCTTATCATCGATAAGTACACCTGAAAACCGAAATGTGGCCATCTCTTTAGCCATACCCATCGCGTTTGTTTTAGGTGCCGGTGTTGTCCCGACTTTGATCGGCGTTATTGCGGACAGGGGTTATTTCTCCTGGGGAATCAGTCTCTCCGGGGTAATGATCATGACGGGTTTCTTCTTATCATTCTTTCTTAAATTATCAGACAGGCGGTAATCCCTATTTCATGATGCCCGCAGAAATCACATTTGGGTGCTGTTACGATCCCTTAAACCCTCGACTCCTTGAATCCTAACTTTCGATCAACGAGGTGCCGCCATACAACGCTTTTATTTTTTCCCGGTCCGGCGAACCGTCTTCAAGGATCGGCATATCGGCGACAAACTCCACGTATTGAGGTTTTTTATAACTGGCGATACGCCCGCCGACGAACTGTATAAGATCTTGAGGCTCCGGCCTTTCATCAGCTTTTAACAGGCAGACGGCCTTGATCCCCTCTTTCCATTTGGGATCGGGAACTCCGAAGACAACCACTTTTTCAACGGCCGGATGCTGTAGAATCACTTTTTCGACTTCTGCAGGATAGACGTTTTCCCCCCCCGGCTTTATAAGTTCCTTCTCCGCCTTACGGCCTGAGTACCAGAGGAAACCATCCGTATCAAAGCGACCCAAATCTCCGGTGTGGTGCCACCCTTCTCGGAATGTGTAGGCGTTATCTTCCGGAAGATTCCAGTATCCTTTAAAAACCAAAGGCCCCTTCATGGTGATTTCGCCAACTTGTCCGTCTGGAACCGGACGATCATAATCATCGACAAGTCTCACATTTCCAAGGGGTATCGTTTTCCCGGCCGATCCCGGTCTGTCGTTGTAACGCCCCATGGTGGCCAAACCGGTGGTCTCAGTTTGTCCGTAAATGGTATAAAACGTGCCACCGGTTAGGCGTTGATATTTCTCGATGGTCTCCGGGGCATCCAGCCCCATAACCGCTCTGATGCTTTTGATGTCTTTGCCTGTTTTTTCGTGCTCTTCTATGATGGAAGCGAGTATCGGCGAAAAATCGAAGAAGATGGAAACCTTTTTTTCTTCGATGAGTTCAACTGCCTTTTCAGCTTCGAATTTGCTCATGTTTACGTTCAGAGCACCTGCTTGAAAGCTGTTCAAGGCCATAAAAAGACCACCGACATGGAACATGGGCAGAAGATTTAAATGAACGTCTTCCGGTGTCAGATTAAAGCAATGGTTCAAATTCAGACCGGCACACAAGAGATTGCCATGGCTTAGCAAGGCACCCCTGGGATTTCCTGCCACAGCTGCAGTATGAATCAGAACCAGACCGTCATCGTCGGAAACATCTACCGCTTTAAAGTCGCCCTGATTGTTCATTAAAGAATCATACGCTATAAAGTCTCCGCTTTTGGGTTGAAGATTATAGTATTTTTTTATCGTAGGAAGACGGTCTTTCAAATCCTCGGTCAGTGTCTGGAACTCTGCATCGACAAAAAGCGCTTCGGGCTCACAATCATTCAGGTTAAAATGAATCTCATCGGCGGAAAGTCGCCAGTTAATGGGCAAAACTATCGCCCCCAACGCAGCCGCGGCCCCGTAAAGGAAAAAGTACTCACGACTGTTTTTCCCCAGAACCCCGATACGATCGCCTTTTTTAATATTGGATCTTTGCAGGCCGCAGGCCATGCGATCAACCATCTCTTTATACTGAATGAATGTCATGGTCTGTTTGTCGTCGACCTCGAACCATGCAGCGCTGTCACCAAAACATACGGCGTTGCGGCTGATCAGGTCGTAAAATGTGAAATCATAAAGTCCCATGGTTTATCAACCTCTTTGGAAGGGAATCGTTTGCAGGGTTCCGCGCGGAAAAGGTGAGAGCCCTTAATGTTCATTCATGCAAATCACCCATTTCGAGCCCTCCCCTTTTTGAGGGGCAAAGATCGAAATGGGTGTAATACGCTTTTAAACTATAAATCCCATAAGGTTGTATCAGGGAAATGTGGCGTTGAAAGGTACCACTTTTGTGATTCCGCCTGCTTTGAAAATAGCCGAACCCTCATTAGCGCTTATCGGATAAGAGAAGTTCGGCGCTCCGGTCCACCACTTTTCTAGTTGATCCCAAAAAGTAATCCCTTTTTCTTTCAACTTGAATCCACCGGTAACCAGCAAACTCAATTGTGCCGGTCTGACATCAAATAAAGCATGTACGCGTAGTTGATTGGTCTTCCCTGGAGGTATCCACATGGTCTCAGGAGAAATTGCCCTGTTAAGGCTAAACTCCTCTAGAGCAATAGAGAAGCTGAAACCATCTAGCAAAATCGGATAGTCGTTGGGATTTGTAATTTCATAAATAAATGCAAAGTCCAAAGGAGCACCATTGTTGCCGGCTTTACCTTTGGTTGGTTTCACCTTTTTGCCGTAAAACCACCAACCAAAATAATGTTCCAATTCCACGTGGCTCAGAGCTACTGTCGGCGCTTTAAAATTCTGCTGCGTGGGCGTCACCTTCATTCCTGCGCAACCCGACAGCATGGCAGCGATGACTACAACACTCAAACATGTAAGTACAAATGATCTTTTATGCATTTTTTTCTCCCTTATTCTATATAAAGGGTTAGGTTAGCCATCTTTTTCTTCGCTTGTAGTGCTTAACATCGCGAAAACTTTTCCTCCCCCCAAAATCGGTCATTCCCAGATAAAAATCCTTGATATCAGGATTCTCCCGGAGCTTTTCGGCTGTGTCGTCCATGACAATGCGACCGTTCTCCATCACATAGGCGTGGGGTGCAACATTTAAGGCCAGCTTTGCATTCTGCTCCACCAGGAGAATAGATATATTTTCTTCCTTATTGAGCAGGGTGATAATATTGAAAATTTCATGGATAAGGAGAGGAGCCAGTCCCATGGAGGGCTCATCTAAAAGAATCAGTTTAGGACTTGTCATTAAAGCGCGCCCGACAACCGTCATCTGCTGCTCACCACCACTTATGAAGCCGGCAACTTCATTGCGCTTTTCCTTTAACCTGGGAAAATAGTTATAAACCATTTCCAGACCGTCCTTTATGGACCTTCCATACTTCCTCATATGTGCACCTACTTTCAGATTCTCCTCCACGGTCAGGTGCTCAAACACCCTCCGTCCCTCAATAACCTGGACAATGCCCTTTTTTGCTATCTTTTCAGCACCCAGCTTATCTATGCGCTCACCCATGAATTCAATCGACCCGTCGGTAACCTCACCGTCTTCATGCTTAAGCAGGCCGGATACCGCCTTTAAGGTAGTGCTCTTCCCTGCCCCATTTGCACCTAAAAGGGCAACAACGCCGCCTTCAGGAACTTCGATGGAGACACCTTTAATTACCAGGATGACCTCATGGTACTTAACTTCAATATTATTAATCTTTAAAATCATATTATCGTTTGACAAAGCCTTAAGACCTCCTTTTGGGAGTTAAATAATTGACATGAAGGAAATGAGATAGAAGATTTTCATCTCAAAAAATCGTCAAACTTAAATCTTCACTTGTCAATCAGTAGTTACCACCCAATCCACTCGTTCGCCCATTTATCCGGATACAGTTTTTTCATATCAACTTCAGTTAAAATATTGAATTTGCCGTTTTTAACTCGGTAGACTCGAACAAGGCTCATAGGACGATGATCAGTAGAGGTATATGAAACTGGTGCCATCCCCAAACCGATTTCATAATTTTTCATGGTTTCGAAACCCTTTTTAAGAATACCCTCACCCGTCAGGTCCCCAGCTTTATCCGCACGCTTCATTGCTTCGACAAGCCCCAAAACACTGGCATAGGCCTGGAGAGTATGGATGGTACGATTTTTCAAAGGAATACTTGGATTATATTTTTTGGCATACTCTACTACTTTATCCATTAGTTTAGCTTCCTGCCCAAAAAAGGCCCAGGGTGCACACCCATAGGCGCCTTCTGCCGCCGGTCCTGCAATTTTAATGAGGTTTTCGTCAAAACCCCAATTCTGAATCAAGTGATCAGATTTCAATCCCAATGAGTATGCATCTCGCAACGTTGCCGCAACAGACATAACCGTATTGGAGTGATAGACAACATCCGGATTATACTCCTTTAGTGCCAGGATCTGGCTCTTGGTATCAATGGCAAAAAGTGTCACGTTTTGATCAGAACCGATATCAAAACCAAGAATTTTAGCTTGATCCTTCCCAGCAGGAACCGATGCATTGGCAAAAGGAACGGCTACATGGTATGCAAAAGCAATCCGTGGTTTTCGTTTGTCGAATTCCGCATGCTTTTTCCAGACATTATCATACCAGGCTTGAATAAGACCGCGCGCCTGAGTCGAGTAGTCTGGAGCAAAAAACAAGTTGAACGGAGTTTTTCCAGGATTTCCAAGATGACCAGAGTAAGAAGCCGACACATATGGCATTTTGTCTCTGGCAACCGTAGGTGCCAGGGCTTCAGTATCTCCGGTTCCCCAACCGAGTACTGCGACGCATTTTAACCGCTTAAAGAGATTGTACTTGGTAAGAGCTTCAGGAATACGATAACCATAATCAAACTGGTACAGCTTGATTTTTTTTCCGTTGATTCCACCTGTATCATTTACGTAATGGATAGCTTCAGCAACACCCAGTGCATAGTCTTTGCCAACGTCGGAAGTTGCACCGGTCATATCGTTGAGCGATCCGATTTTAATTGTTTCAGCTCCTGCCATGGAAGAAACTCCCATAATAAGAATCACCGCAAATATAAATGTAAAAAACTTTGACCACATACTTCTAGTAAACATAATTTCTCCCCTTTTTTTAGAGAGTATTTTTGCCAAAGGGTTTTTACCAGACTTAAAAAATATCACCTCCTTTATCTAATATGAAAATGGCCATAGATTAAAATAATTCTTTATTTGCCACCAGCGATAGGCCAGGCCGTTTGGTTCAAATATCATAAAAGCACATATGGCCAGGCCGAAGGCTGCCTCCTTAATAAACAAAAAGTCCATAAGAAGTTTTGGAAAAGTGTCTGCAAGTGGCATGATAGCCAGTTGAAGCGCCTCCATAATCACTACCATAAAAATCGAGCCGAAGATAGCTCCATGAATAGAACCTACCCCTCCGATGAGAATCACGCCCACCAGCCAGAGAGACAGAAACCATGGGAAGTGTTCAGGACTAATGGCTGCAAGATTGCTGATCCAAAACGCTCCTGCAATACCTCCCAAAAACCCGGCTACAAAAAAGGCAAGAAGCTTATATTTGAAAACATTAATCCCCATCACCTCGGCGGAAATATCGTTATCGCGAATGGCTATCCAGGCCCTTCCGGCCCTTGAACGAAGAAGGTTAGCCATAATAATCGTGCATAAAATTACCAGGATAATCATCATGTAATAGATTTTTATTTCACTATCGATAACCCAGGGCCCATACTTTATTGTACCTGGAGGAAGAGAAAATGCCTGCCCCCGTCCGCCGATCTGGCTCACATATCCCGTAATAATAAAATCTACAGTAATGAACTGAGCGGCCATGGTGGTTAAAATCAGATAAAAACCTTTAACCCTGGCAGAAGGTAGCCCGAAGAAAACACTCCAAACTCCTGCAACAATTGCTGCGATAATGATACTGATAGGGTAGGCAATACCCCAATCAATCAAGAACTGAGGCCAGGGGAATTCTAGGATTAGCAAGGCGCTGGTGTATGCCCCAACAGCAATAAATGCAGCATGTCCCAAGGTAAGTTGACCGCAGAACCCAATGAGAAGCTGCACCCCAAGGGCGCCAAGAATCGTAAATCCGACTATATTCCAAACACTTAACATGTAAGAATCCGAAACAAAGGGAAGACCGACAAATAAAATAAAAAACAGTAGAATCATCTTGCCCTTGATAAACTTCGTCTGAAACCAGGCATGGTCTTGTTGATAGTTTTGATGATAATCACCACATGGAAGCCACGTTGTTGACATAAAAAAACTCCGTTTTTGGGTTACGAGTTGCGGGTTACGGGTTGTGTTACAGTCCAATTAAACCGTAACACATAACACGAATCTCGCAACGCGGTTAAACTCGTTCAATCCGCTCCCAGCCCCAGAGCCCGTGCGGCTTAAAGAGGAGGAAAACAGCCATAAAAATAAAAGGAGCAATCTCCTTAACACCGCCGGGAAAATACCTGTCCAAATATGCTCCACTGAAATTCTGTAATAGCCCAATAATGATACCACCTACAATAGCCCCTGGCACAGAATTCAGACCGCCCAGCACAACTGCTGGCAAAACCAGCAGACCGAGGTACCCCACGGATATGTTGAGCCCGTTAATATTGCCCAGCATAGTGCCTCCCACACCCGCAGCCATAAAGGCTATGGCCCAGGCGGCGGCGTAAACAAAGCGGGCACTGACACCCAGTGACAAAGCCGCCATCTCGTCATCGGCAGTAGCCTGCATGGCAAGACCCCACCGGGTATATTTAAAAAAGCAGACAAAAACGATTAAAAGAATAATGGCGGCCACAAAGCTCCAAAGGTACACCTCGCCGATATAAATGGGGCCAAACCTTATCGGTTCCAATGAAAAAACAGGCGGAGTGAACACACGCGTATCCGTACCCCATATGAGTTCCACCGTTCCCTTAAAGAAAAATGAAAGCCCAACGGTGACCATAATCACCGTCAGAACCGGCTCGCCGATGAGTTTGTCCAGGAAAATTCTTTCCGTCAGTATTCCCAAAACCATTCCTATAATAAGGGAGAGTAAAAGCGCCAGTAAAAAAGGAACGCCCATGGAATAAAAGCTCAAGGAAATATAAGCTCCGATGAGCGTCATTTCACCCATGGCCAGATTCAGTACGCCTGAACATTTATATATCAACACCCACCCAAGAGCCACAAGGGCATAGATGCTGCCCACCATAATGCCCGTTGTAAAGGTCATTAAAAACAGTTCCATCTTGTCTTCTACCTTTCCATTGTTGTTATGGGAAAAAGTTTTTTTGTCATTAACCTTTAACCAATTTCCTAACCCGGATAAACCGGAAAAGTTACAAGTGAGCTAAAGTTTGAAGTGAGCTAAAGTTAAGGAGTCGCTACGCTCCGGCTTCTATAAAAATTGGCAGTATTCCTTAACTTCCCCGTTTAATGCGGGATAAATAGGCACTTTAGATCACTTCACACTTAATTGGCTAAGCATTTTCATGCCACAAAAAGCACAAAATTCACAATTTAGAAACTATTAACTATCCTTTACCTTTCTAATGTGAAGATCGATTTTAATGTGTGCCTGTCTCCCGTCTTCATACTTGATCGTGGTATCGATATGCACACTATCATTATCCGAATAGAGAGCGTCCAAAATTTTCTGATACCTTTTCTCCACAAAAGCCCGCCGAAGTTTGCGCGTTCGTGTAAGTTCATCATCATCTGCATCGAATTCCTTGTACAGGTTGATGAACTTTACAACTCTGGCGGCTTCCGGAAGATCCTTGTTGGCCTGACGTATCTGCGCTTCCACCAGGCTGTAGATGTCGGGAATCTGGGAAAGTTCCTGATAGCTCGTATAATTGATCTTTTTTTCATCAGCCCATTTCCCCGCCACGGAGTAATCGATACAGATAACTGCGGTGACATATTCCCGCTTGTCTCCGATTACCCATGAATCTCTCACATATGGGCTGAATTTCATGCGGGTTTCCAGATACTGGGGAGAGAAAGGCTTTCCGTCTCTAAGGGTAAAGACGTCCTTGGTACGATCAAAGACAACCAAATGACCATCATCATCGATAAATCCTTTGTCACCTGAATACAACCACCCGTCCTTCAGAGTTTCTTTGTTCGCTTCCGGGTTTTTATAATAACCCAGAAAAACCGAAGGGCTTCGGGTAAGAATCTCTCCATCTTCGGTGATCTTTATTTCCGTTTCCGGGATCGGATGGCCCACGGTATCAAATTTTATGTCTCCGCTCCGATGCACCACCGAAATACCGGCCACTTCGGTCTGGCCGTAAATCTGTTTGAGATTGACCCCTAGGGCATGAAAAAAACGAAAGTGGTCCGGCCCCATGGCCGCCCCACCGGTATAGGCATTTCGAACACGAGACAGACCTAGATGATCCCTAACTTTATTCTGAACCGTAATCGATGCCAACCACCCCAACAATGCCCAGTACCAAGGTATGGTTTTTTTCTGAAACTTCAGATCTGCCATACGATAACCGATCTTGGTGGAGAACTCATAGCATTTCCGTTTGATCCAGCTGGAATCCAAATACTTAACCTGGATCGTTCGGGTCATCTGCTCGTACATCCGCGGAGGGGCGAACATCACATGGGGGCCGATTTCTCTGATATTATCCTGAGCGGTTTCAGGCCCCTCGGGGAAATTGATGGTGTAGCCCACCTGTAGACCGCATGAGATCGACATCATCTGTTCTCCGATCCATGCAAAGGGGAGATAAGAAACATAATCATCCGTGGGCTTGCACGGATCCACAGCCATGAGGTGCTGGCCCATAGTCAACATGTTATTGTGGGAAAGCAGTGCGCCTTTGGGGAGTGAGGTGGTTCCGGAAGTATAAAACAGTAAGGCCACTTCGTCTCCGTGGCCTTTATCGATGATCTCTTTGAATAATTGCGGCTGTTGTTGTTCCAGTTCACGGCCCAGCTCCTGAACTTCCTTAAGGCTGATCAGATAGTCTTCATTATAATTTCGCATCCCTTTTGGATCATCCCAGATAATCTTTTCCAGCCTGGGACATTCATTAAAAATAGAGATGGCTTTGTCTACTTCCTCTTGACCTTCACCAAATATAAATTTTGTGTCTGAATGGTCAATGATATACTTGACTTCATCGATCAAGGAGTCCTGGAACAGCCATACACCAACACCTCTGGCACAGAGCGTGGCTATTTCCGCCCAAAGACCTTCCGGGCGATTGTCCCCGATCATGGAGACCTTGTCCCCTTCTTCGAGGCCTAAACGAATAAGACCCAGCGCCAAATATTTGACATTTTCCAGATAATCATGCCAGGTAATGGGCCTCCATATGCCAAACTCCTTTTCCCGCATGACCACCCTGCCCTTTCCGTATTCAACGGCTTTTTCATAAAACAATTTGGGAATGGTCAGATCTTTGGTAATTTCAATATGGGATTTATTTTTATTCTGAACTTTTTTATCTCCTTGTTGCATAAAGGTCCTCATCACCCAGGTAGGCCTTAATCACCTCAGGATGATTCTGGACTTCCTCAGGTGTAGCGTCGATTATCATATTGCCGAAATTTAGAACAAAAACATGATCGGAAAGATCCATTACCACACCCATGTCATGTTCCACCAGAATACAGGTGATTTTCCAACGTTCGTCCTCATTGATGTCTATTACAAACCGGGCCATGTCCTCCACTTCTTCGAGATTGAGTCCGGCCAGTGGTTCATCCAGAATTAATAGTTCAGGGTTCAGAGCCAATGCCCGGCCGAGCTCCACACGTTTCTGAAGTCCATACGGCAACATCCCCACAGGTTTATGCCGGATATATTGAATCTCCAAGAGATCAATGATCTCTTCCTCAATAAAAGCTCGGTGCTCCATCTCCTCCCGGGAGGTTTTGCCGACATACATGGATCCGCTGATAATGCCTGATTTTAAATGAATATGCCGTCCCAGACGAATGTTATCCAATACCGTCATGCCGCCGAAAATCTCGACTTTCTGAAACGTTCTGGCAATACCCAATTTAGCACGCTGAAAAGGCTTGAGCTTGTTGATTTTTTTTTGTTTGTAATAGACATTCCCCGTTTGCGGAGTATAAAGGCCGTTGATGATATTCATCATCACCGTTTTACCGGCGCCGTTGGGCCCGATTACTGAATGTATCTCACCTTTTCTTATTTTCAGGTTAACGCCGGCAAGGGCACATACCTTGCCAAAAAACATATGGACATCCTCGAGTTCCAACAGGACGTCATTTTCTTTAAGATCGTCTGATGCTGCCAATATTTTTCACCTTCACTGATACAATCGTGTTGGGATTCAAACCATGTCCGCTTTCGGCGGATTCGAAAAAAAATCCTGTCCGGTGGAGTTCGTTTTCATCCATCCACAGCGGAATAGAATTCCCGAAATACTTAACATGTGATGAACTCGTAAAAAGGTTGATTTTGCTCAATGTCGCTCATAAAATACTTTTTACGAAACCGTCAACAGGTGTTCATTCTCAAAAAAGAGTTTCGAAAACCTGTTTTCTGAATACCATTCATTTCCAATCAAGAGATAATATAAATATTTTCCATTAATCAAGTAAAAATGCGGTCAATGGACAAATTCAGAAAATTAATTGTTCAATTCATGACTCCGATCTGCTGACGTTTGGATAAAAAATGGGGATGCATTTTTGCACATCCCCAACCGGAGCCGTCTTTGGGTAATCACCAGACGCGATTTCAAAACCCTGCTACGAGTGACTTTTGAGTCTTTTGCCGAAAAGCGTTCAGTGAAGCGTCGCAAAAATTTTTGTGCTGTTTGAGGGTGATCGCCGGAATTCTAAAAATTTAATACAGCGAGCTCAGCGCTTTGCAAAAGGCTCAAACCAACGAATGGAAGGTTTTGAGATGGCGACTACAAAACAATCACTTTCTGTACGGTTTTGACAATTTCTTCAGGGTCATCCATGATCTGCAGAATTTCAAGGTCTTCCGAAGATACACGTTTTTCACCAAGCAACTTGTCTTTTATCCAGTCGATGAGCCCTTCCCAGTATTCCGAGCCCACCAGAATTAGCGGAAAAGGCTTTATACGACGGGTTTGAATCAGCGTGACCGCTTCAAACAGTTCATCCAGGGTGCCGAAACCACCGGGAAGGATAATATAGGCACTGGCATATTTGACGAACATGACTTTGCGGATAAAAAAGTAATTGAAGTCGAGTTTAACATTTGAAAAAGGATTCGGTTCCTGCTCAAACGGAAGAATAATATTCAGCCCAACCGATGCGCCCCCTGCATCTGCGGCACCCTTGTTGGCTGCTTCCATAACACCTCCGCCTCCGCCGGTGATAACAGAAAAATCGCTTTTTACAAAAAGTTCCGCTATTTTTTCAGCTTTCTTATAAACAGCATCATTCGGTTTAATTCTTGCCGAACCGAAGATGCTCACGGCAGGCCCTAAATCATGGAGGGTATCCACCCCTTCAACAAACTCTCCCATGATCTTGAAAAGCCGCCATGATTCCCCTAGCGTTAAATCGTCAATAATAAACTGTTTTTCCATTTTTATCCGCTACTCATTTTGATATCGACATACAGCCGACATGTCTAGACGGCTCACGTCCCCCCGTCGAATCCGATGGTTACATCATCCTTATCCACAATGACCGGAACCTTGCGTATACCGTCGGAATATTTCAGCATGATCTTCATTTGACCGGGATCCGTCTTAACGCTAAAGTAGTCGACCTCACGGCCCTGCTTGGCAAAAGCTTCACGAGCTTGATTGGTATAGGGTCAAGTGTCTTTGCCGAAAATCAATATTTTATCAGCCATGGGTTTTCCCTCCTTAAACTATATCCCGAATTGATACTCGGGTTCAATAAAAAATGATTTCTTGCAATTTCAGACTTTTGCAATTAATATTCAGAAAATTCCTAACAGCTATTTAATCTTTTGTCAATGATTACAGATTGACAAATACCATGGCGGTTGATAAAAATTTTTATTAATCTTAAAGGGGCGTTCTTTTCTAATTTTGTACGATGAACAAATCTGATAAAAGGCTTTCAAAGAGTGTTACCATTTCAAACGATCTTGGCCTTCACGCAAGATCCGCAGCTCAGATAGCAAAACTCGCCCAAAACGTAAAATCAAAAGTTTGGATCATAAAGGACGAAGAAAAGGTGGATGCCGCCAGCATTATCGACATTCTTACGCTGGCCTGTGCCAAAGGATCAAAAATTACTTTAAAAATTGACGACCAATCGGATATAGATATTTTAAACAATATCGCCAAGTTGATTGAAAGCGGCTTTGGAGAATAACCTGGCATGTTTGATAGCAGCGAAAAGGAAATACACCTTCACGGCATTGGGGTTTCTCCGGGCATTTGCATCGGCAAGGCATACCTGGTGGGCAAGGAAGGCGTTGATATTGTCGATAAATACTTAATCGGTGAAGATGATTTGCAAAACGAGATTAAGCGGTTCAAATCTGCCGTAAAAAATGCCAAGGACAAACTGCAAGAAATCATTGAGACAACGCCTGAAGGATTGCGCGAGCACGCCTATATTCTTGAAACTCACAAGGTCATGTTTAAGGACAAGATGCTCTATGGCAAAACCCTAGAAATCATAGACAAAGAACGGGTAAATGCTGAATGGGCTCTTAAGAAAGTCGTATCGAATGTCAAATCCATGTTTAACAATATGACGGACGCTTATTTGAAGGGACGGATGGCCGACTTTGTACATGTATCTGAAAGCATCATGCAGAACCTTGTCGGAGCAAAAACGGTGGATATAGCCGCCATCGACAAACGGGTCGTACTGGTTGCCACGGACATCTCGCCTGCAGAAACCAGCCAGATACAACTGGAAAAGATAAAGGGGCTTGTAACCGATCTCGGCGGCAAGACATCGCATACGGGAATCATTGCCCGGACCCTCGAAATTCCCGCTGTTCAGGGCCTTGACAATGCCACTCGGACAATCAAAAACGATGATATCATCATCGTAGACGGCAATTCCGGCATTGTCATCGTCAACCCAACGGATCAGACCCTGATAGAGTTCGAAGAACGTCAATCCAGATACGAAGAGTATAAAGCAGTTATTACCAGAGACAGCCACCTTCCGGCTGAAACAACCGATGGATTCAAACTGGAAATTATGGGAAATATTGAACTCCCTGAAGAGGTTGTTTCCGTAATCAACTATGGTGGAGACGGTATCGGACTTTTTCGAACTGAATTTCAATATTTAAGCCAATTCAAATTTCCCAGTGAAGAGGAGCTTTTTGACCAATACAAGGATGTCATTGATGTCATGACGCCAAGGTCCGTGACGATTCGAACTCTCGACATCAGCGGTGATAAAGCAGTTTCTTATGCCACTGATTCTGAAGAAAAGAACCCTGCTTTAGGACTTCGTGGAATACGATACTGTTTAAAAAATCCGGAAGTTTTCAAAACTCAGTTGCGTGCCATACTAAGGGCCTCTGTATTCGGCAAAATCAAAATTTTGTTTCCGATGATATCATGCTATGAAGAAGTTTTGGCTGCCAAAAAAATGTTAGCTGAGGCAGCCGATTCTCTGGATAATGAAGGCATGCCCTTTGACAAAAACATAGAGATCGGCATAATGATAGAAGTCCCTTCGGCCGCGATCATGGCGGATGTAATGGCAAAGGAAGTCGATTTCTTCAGTATCGGAACCAACGACCTTATACAGTATGCCTTGGCAGTGGACAGGGTCAACAAACAGGTTGCCCACCTGTATCAGCCGCTCAATCCAGCCATTATCCGGATGATCAAACATGTCGCCGATGTCGCAAAGAACAGCGACGTGAAAGTCTTCATGTGCGGAGAGATGGCAGGTGACCCGGTTAACATACCGATGCTTTTAGGATTGGGAATAAAAAGATTGAGCATGAATCCTCAGTCAATACCGGCAGTTAAAAAGATTGTTCGATCCCTTAATGTCGAAGATGCCAAACGCTTTGCCAAAGACGTTCTAAAAGAGACATCCGAGACGGGCGTGTTGGAACTGGTGTTTCAAACTTACGGCAGTACGCTGTTCAAAATAGGCTATACCGAATCATAATCTCTTCTTTTTATTTGGTATCATTATATTTTTCATGATTTTTCCAGGACATCCTAAACTTTCGCTCGATTGGGGTAGAAGATCAATTTTTTACCAGGGAGAAGAAACGTTTGAGCTCAAATCATATAAAAATTATAACTAAAAACAGAAAATCCAGATACAACTATTTTATTGAAGATACGTACGAGGCCGGGATGGTCCTTTTGGGAACCGAAGTTAAATCACTTCGGCTGGGCCGTGTTAATTTGAAAGATTCATATGCCAGAATAAAAAAAGGGGAAGTGTTTGTTCACCAGATACATATCGGTGCGTATCCCTTTGCTTTTTATGGGAATCACGATCCTTTAAGAAAAAGAAAACTCCTTTTGCACAAGGGTGAAATAAAAAAGCTATACGGCAAAGTCAATGAAAAAGGGCTTTCCCTCATCCCCCTGAAGCTTTATTTCCAGAACGGGAAGGTCAAATTGACCCTGGCCCTGGCCAAAGGCAAGCGCAAGTATGATAAACGGGAGACCATCCGACGGCGTGACGAACAAAGAGATCTTGAAAGGTCCAAAAAGGAATATTAGGGCCTTTAGGGCCTGCTCCTGAAACCTGGTGTCTCGGAATTTGTATACCACAAAAAATCAACATACCACAATGTCCCCGCCAATACCTCGGTCCTGAGGCGCTCAACCTCGCGAGAAACCCGGGATGCCACCAAACCATTTCCACCTTGCATTTTCCATAAGGCGTGATTATAGTTTTTACATATAGAGGATTTAAAGGCTCGAGAAAAAACAACCTTTCAAGTGGATATATTATCGAAGATGAAAGAACGTAGTGAAAAAATTCCAGATCCTAAAGAAATCGAAAAGGAAATCGGCGATTTTCTGGCGAAAAAATTCGGTGGCAATGTTAAAATGGTAACGCCGGTGGTTTTGCCCCAGAAAGTCAGCACTGAAACGGCCGAAAAATCTGAAAAAAAAGAAAAAAAGATTGATTTTAATTTAAAACCCGAAGAACTTATCTCCTTTCTCGACCAGTATATAGTTAAGCAGGATAACGCCAAAACGATTCTGGGGACAAAAATATGTACCCATTTCAACCGAATAAAACGAGCGGAAAGCGGTTCTGAAGAGACCGATAACATGGTCGGCCACATCAAAAACAATATACTGATGTTCGGCCCCACCGGTGTTGGCAAAACGTATATCATCAAACTGATCGCCAAAAAAATCAATGTCCCTTTTGTCAAGGGTGACGCCACCAAATTTAGCGAAACCGGTTATGTTGGCGGTGATGTTGAAGACCTTGTCCGTGATCTCGTTAGGGAAGCAGACGGTGATATCGAACTTGCTCAATATGGTATCATCTACATCGATGAAATCGACAAAATTGCATCCGGCCGAAATATCATCGGTGTTGATGTGTCTCGATCCGGCGTCCAGCGCGCACTGCTCAAACCCATGGAAGAGACTGAAGTCGATTTAAAAGTGCCTCATGATCCTATTTCCATGATTCAAGAGATCGAACGGTTTCGTAAAACAGGCAAACGGGATAAAAGAACTGTCAATACGAGCAAAATACTGTTTATTATGAGCGGAGCCTTTGGCGATTTGTCCCGGATTGTTAAAAAACGGGTTGCCGCACAGGAAATCGGCTTTGGCGCGCAGCTTAAAAACCTTCAGGATGATGTGGACATCCTTAAGCAGGCAAAAGCGGAAGACCTCATAAAATTCGGATTTGAATCTGAATTTGTGGGACGGCTTCCGGTAAGGGCTGTTTTTGAGAAATTGACCGAAGATGACCTTTTCGAAATCCTGAAAAACCCCAGCAACTCGATAATTCTCGGCAAAAAACTCGATTTTGCGGCGTATGATATCGACATAAAATTTGAAGACAAAGCCCTTCAAATTTTAGCAAAAAAGGCCTTTCAAGAAAATACCGGTGCAAGGGGTCTTGTCAGTGCAGTTGAAGGGGCACTGCTTGTGTTCGAAAAGAAATTTCCGTCATGCAACATCAAAAAATTTCCGGTGACCCGCTCTGTGGTTGAAGATCCCGAAAGGTCTATTGAAAAAATACTCGCATTATCAGATCACAGCCAATTAAATGAAACGTATGAGAGGCTGTTTCTTGAAGAAAAGGAATATCTTAAACAGTATTTAAACCTAAACAAGAAAAATCTATCCGAAAAATACGCTTTGACACTTACACCTTCGCGCATTGAGGTGGTAGCTTCATATTACGCAAATCACATCATGGATATTGAAAGGGTCATCAAAAAGATCAAATCCTTTTATGATGATATTAAGAAAATAGAATTATACTTTTATAAAAATCATGACATCAACATTGTCATGGAAGATGATGCCATTGATTACATCATTGAACAATTTGAAAATTCCGCCTTCGATCATGAAGAATTTTATGACCATCTGACAACGGATTTTGAATATGGACTCAAACTGGTTCAAGAAAAAACAGGTAAAAATCGTTTCTTCATTACCAAGAATGCGCTATTGAATCCCGAATCTTTTATAAGCAGTCTCATTCAGAACGAGTTAAGTGTCCCCTAATCTTCAATTCTTGAACTGGAGATATCGATATGATCGGAATATCAAAATTGTACTGCGGAACTGTCGAGCCATCGGATGTCCTTCGTTATGGAAGTATGTCATCCAAATTACCGTCTCATCTTCTTCAGTTTTCGAGCGATAAACGGCCTGTGGTGGTCTGGAACATCACCCGGCGATGCAACTTAAAGTGCGTACATTGCTATGCCCATGCCAAAAACATCCCCTTTGACAACGAGCTTTCAACCACCGAAGGAAAAGATTTAATAGACGATCTCGCAGAATTTGGCGTTCCGGTAATATTGTTTTCCGGCGGTGAACCTCTGGTCCGAAAAGACCTCCCGGAACTTGCAGGCTATGCCGTCAAAAAGGGCATGAGAGCAGTTATATCGACCAACGGAACACTGATAACACCTCAAACCGCTCGAACACTCAAGGACATCGGCCTTTCCTATGTCGGCATCAGTCTTGACGGAATGGAAGAGATCAATGACCGGTTCAGAGGGGTCAAAGGGGGCTTTCAGTTCTGCTTTAAAAGGTATTGAAAACTGTAACAAGGCCGGCATAAAAGTTGGACTCCGCTTTACCATCAATAAATCGAATGCCGGACAGATTTCGGAAATATTCAAACTCCTTGAAGAGATGGATATTCCAAGAGTATGCTTTTATCATCTGGTATATGCCGGTCGAGGGATCAGAACTTGTAAAAGAAGATCTTTCCCATGAGGAATCCCGAAAAGCCGTCGATCTTATCCTGGATCTTACGAAACAGCTCCATGATAAGGGAGATCTCAAAGAGGTTCTAACCGTTGATAATCATGCGGATGGGCCCTACCTTTATCTACGGCTTCTCAGTGAAAATCCTGAACGTGCACGGGAAGTCCTCGAACTTCTTAAAATGAACCAGGGCAACAGTTCAGGAATAGGAATCGGCTGCGTAAGCTGGGACGGCGAGGTCTATGCCGACCAGTTCTGGCGCCATTACAGTTTTGGCAATGTCAGGAATCGGCCGTTTTCTGAAATCTGGACCGACACTTCTGATCCGCTGATGAAAAAACTCAAAGAGAAGAAAAAGTACGCCAAAGGAAGATGCAAGACATGCCGATGGCTTGACATTTGCGCCGGCAATTTCAGAGTTAGATCCGAGGCTGTGACAGGTGATGTGTGGGCACCGGATCCGGCGTGTTATCTGACAGATGTAGAAATAGGTTGAGATCTATGCAGAGCTTCCCCTGGGGTCAGGCTCAGATTTTAATCAGCCCAAGCGGATTATTCCTCAAAACACCTAAGATGAAATAGGAGTTGTTATGCTTTTCCCAGATTACAGACCCAGGCGGTTACGGCAGAGTGATGCGTTCCGTCGTATGATTCGTGAAACGAAACTTTCGGTGGACGACCTTATACTTCCACTTTTTGCCGTTCATGGTAAAGGGGTAAAAAACCCTATCGATTCGATGCCCGGCCACTATCAGTTGTCCATAGATCATCTTGTGAAAACATCAAAAAAGGCATACGAACTCGGCATCCCTGCCATAATGCTTTTCGGACTTCCGGACAAGAAAGATCCCTTGGGAACCAGGGCTTACGCCAAAGACGGCATTGTTCAAAAAGCGACGCGCGCCGTAAAAAATAAGATGCCCGACCTAGCCGTTATAACCGATGTCTGTCTGTGTCAGTACACGGATCACGGCCACTGCGGCGTTGTGGAGGGCCGGGTCATCGACAACGACGCCACCCTCGATCTTCTTGCCAGAACCGCCCTGTCTCATGCTCAAGCCGGTGCAGACATGGTCGCACCTTCGGATATGATGGACGGCCGTGTGGCTGAAATTCGGAATATCCTGGATGAAAACGTTTTCAGCAGCGTACCCATTATGTCTTATGCAGCCAAATACTGTTCCGGATTCTATGGACCGTTTCGTGATGCTGCCGACTCGCCGCCTCAGTTTGGAGATCGTCAGGCATATCAGATGGATCCTGCCAATGCGCTGGAAGCTATCCGGGAAGTGACCATGGACATTGAAGAAGGTGCCGATATCATCATGGTAAAGCCCGCGCTTCCTTATCTTGACATTATCTGCCGGGTCCGGGAAGAGATAGATCTTCCCATGGCCGCTTATAATGTCAGCGGTGAATATGCAATGATAAAGGCCGCCGACAAAATGGGATGGATAGACGGCCATAGAGTTATGATGGAAGTCCTTACGGCAATTAAGCGCGCCGGAGCCGATATGATTCTGACCTATTTTGCCATTGAAGCTGCAGAAGCATTATCTTCACAATAATATCATGACAAACACGTATAATGCATCTTCACCTCGATCCCATCCCCACGGTGAAAAAAAAGGGGATACGCTGCGCCTTGTCGCCTGGGAAACAACGCGAAACTGCAACCTTGCCTGTATACATTGTCGCGCATCGGCCACACACGGCCCGTTCAGCGGGGAACTCGACACCAAAGCATCGTTCCGCCTCCTGGATCAGATCTCACAAGTCGGAAAGCCGATAATTATTCTGACCGGCGGAGAACCCCTTCTGCGACCGGATATTTTCGATATCGCAAGGTACGGCACAAAAAAAGGGACTCAGGATGGTCATGGCGACCAACGGCACGCTGATTACCGAAAACCTTGCCAAACAGATGGCGGATGCCGGCATCCAAAGGATAAGCGTCAGCCTTGACGGTGCCACCAGAGAAAGCCATGACAGATTCAGAGGGATAGACGGTGCATTTGAAGGTGCACTTCGCGGCATCAAACTGGCAAAACAAGCCGGAGTAGAATTTCAAATCAACACGACCATAACAAAAACAAATCTTAAGGAAATCCCTGAAATCCTGGAACTGGCCATAAAACTGGGCGCAGTTGCCCACCATATTTTTCTTTTGGTTCCAACCGGCCGCGGAAAATATATTGTGGATCAGGAAATAACCGCTACAGAATATGAACGCACATTAAATTGGTTCTATGACCAGAGGGAAAAGTCCCCTTTGCAGCTCAAGGCCACATGCGCGCCCCATTACTACCGAATCCTCAGGCAACGGGCAAAGCAGGAAGGAAAAACGGTGACCTTCAAAACACACGGGATGGATGCCCTCACCCGAGGATGTTTGGGCGGCACAGGATTTTGTTTCATTTCTCACCGGGGGATTGTTCAACCGTGCGGATTCCTCGATGTCAATTGCGGGGATATTACTAAAACATCTTTTCCAGAAATCTGGAACGGTTCAGACACCTTTTTATCTTTACGCAATTTCAACAATCTAAAGGGGAAATGCGGAAGGTGTGAATTCAGAAAGGTGTGCGGCGGCTGCAGGGCAAGGGCTTATGAAGCGACCGGTGATTTTTTGGCTGAAGAGCCCCTCTGTAGCTACCAGCCGGAATAATGGTATGATGGAGTCGTGGCGCAATGGGATTCCCCCACTATAATCACTTATAGAACGGTTCTCCAAAATATGTTCTAATGAATAAGCCGGAAGGTCATTCCAACGTAAGTTGAGCGATCAGGTCATAAAACCCGTTCTGTCGTTCAGAAAACGTTAGGGGTTAACCCGTGGTATCCAAAACCTGATATCCACCCTTCTCCAGAGCTTTCCTGATGACTGCTGTATTGCAGGGTGAAAGGCGAAAGTAATATACTCTTTTTCTTGCCTCCTGTGCCGTCATGCTGACATTGATGATATCTCCTCCATTGTCGTTGATGATCTGCAAAACGTTTTTAAAACCGCCCGGCTCATCACCAACAACCAAATCGATCCGTGAACTTGCGGTAAGAAAGCCCATCATATCTATAAATGTCCGGAGAATATCCGTTGCCGTTATGATACCCACCAGCTTGTCGTTTTGCACCACCGGCATCCCGCCTATTTTATGTTTGTATATCAGTTGGGCGGCAATTTCGATATCATCATCCGGCCTTACGACAATCGGATTCTTTATTATCAAATCTTTAAGGGAAACGTCTCCGAGCATGGAGGGGATGAGGCCCTGTTTTAAATCAGCAAGTGTAATAAACCCTTTCAGTCTGGCTCCCTTTGCAACCACAGGAAGGTGCCGGATAGAGTTAATCTTCATAAGCTCGATCGCCTCCTGTATGGAGTCGTTTTCGGTAATCGTAATCGGATCAGTAATCATTAAAGAATTAATTTTCATCGAATCTTCCTTTGGTCTATTTTGAAAGTGGGCGGCTTTAGATTGCAAAAGTCGAAGATGCTGCCCCGGGCTTTCCGGAACGGTAAAGGCCATTTACTGACTATATTTGTCCAGTGCATTCAATACCAGTGTGATCGGCCTGTCCTCTTCACTTTTGCCGGTAAACCTTATTGGACCCGGCCTTCTATAGTTATCCTCACCCGGCATTGCGGCAAGCCAATTCTCTCTTAACCTCTTGACAACTCTGAAAGAAACGGAATTGACATCAACGATACTTTTTTCCAAAACAAGTGCGAGTTTCCCCTTTCTCTCTTCAAGGTGCATCAATGGAGCGATTGGTATTCCAAGGGGTTCCCATGCCGAAAAATCCTTCTCTAAATTCCTTATGGCCGCCATCTGACCCGTTGCACCACCGGCGATAAGGCTGAAAACCGTCATCCCCAAATTGTACGTATAATTACAGTCAAAACGGGTTGGATCATTTCCTCTACCGTCATAACCATAAAAATGAATCTGCGTTTTGAACTTTGGTACGGATTTGTGATAAATTTTTTCAACCGGGGAAGGAATCTCTTCTTCTTCCGAGATCACATCCGCCTGTTCAAGGACCTGTTTTAGAGTTTTAACGGAAATTATTGAAGGTCTAATCAGCAGAAACTCGGCATCATTGTAATTCTTGAAAAGAATCGGGCCAAAGTAATCCGGGTCGAGTCCGCCTTTCACTATGATCTTCCGGTAATAGGGATTTTTTTATTCCGATCTTATACGTCCCGTTCTCCTTTAGGATATTAAGATAGTCTTTGACCAGCCCCATGAGGACCGCCTCTGTCTTAACCTGTGAAAACTGAAAATTCCCGTGACTGTCCCTTTCCATGAGAAGACCTTCCTGGAAAAATTCAGGAACATCGTTGAACAGATCATCATCCCGGGTATTCCATATGGAAAAAGAACTGTCTTCCCTTGAACGCCTGGCAAGTCTCCGCAAATATTCCAGCTTGTCCTCAAGGGTTGGAGAATCCGTATGGAAATCAGTGTCGTGGGTTTCGTTATACTCGGCTATAATTGTATTTAGCTTTATGATAAAAATCTGTATTTCATTGACAAATTCCAGAATCCCCTCTGGAATGATGAGGACACCATGGTTTTTTCCCACCGCAGCCCTCCGAACAACGCCGTCACAAATCACACGAGACAGATGTCTAAGGGTCATGCCATATGCATTATAATCGACATCCCCCGCTTCTATGGCTTTCTCTATTCTCTTCTTATCGGTAAAATCGCAAAGGTCCTCACCGATAAGCGTCATATTGGCATGGGTCTGCAGCGCAACTTCAAGGGCCAGGTGGCTGGCAACTCTGCCCATAACTTTGCAAATATGCCAATATTTTACATCTGAACTGCTGTCTGTGCAAAGATTGCTGATTGAACCGGCAAATGCCCTGGCAGCGGTATGAAATCCAAACGACATGGCGCATAAAACATTCCCGTTCGCGTCTCTGACCTGTATATCCCCATCAATGGTTTTGGGAACGCCGATAACCTGGATATTATCCTCGATCATTTCCTGTGCAAGAAATGCCGCATTGGTGTTCGAATCATCACCCCCGACTATTACAAGGGCGTTAAGCCCTAGACTTTTACAGGTCTCTTTGGAAAGGGCCATATTTTCTGGAGATTCTATTTTTGTTCGGCCCGTTTTGATCATGGTAAAGCCGCCAAGATTTCTGTAGGCATCGACCATGCTGCCGGTTATCTCAACGGTTTCATTTTCAATGATACCGTCCGGACCAAGAAGGAAACCGTAGAGGATCGTCTCAGGGTTGGCTTTTTTGGCGGCATCATATAATCCTGCTATGACGTTATGCCCCCCGGGAGCGGGACCCCCTGAAAATACAATGCCGATGTTGCGCTTTTTGCAGTATCTTTCTTTGAAAGATTCTTCAGGTGAATCCAGACCCGTAATCGCCTGAACCTTATTGTTTATGATGCCCGACAACTGTTTTCTTGCTTCCCCATCAATAGTGAATTTAAAACGATCGTCATCTTTCAAAACAGTCTGGGCACTTTCAAATACTTTGCATTTGGGTGGGACGTATCCTCTTCGTTCAATCAGCTCCGGATTGATACTGCCGGTCGCTCTTTGAACCTCGGGATTTTTAAGCAGGTCTTCGGTGCTGATGGGATCTATATCTTTCATCGTACCTCTTCCCAATGGCAATTATCGAACCTAAATTAAGCGGCTTTACCGCTTAAAAAAAATCTGTGCTGTAGAATTTTTGCATTCTATGGTAAGGATAACACATTTCACTAAACAGGCTGATAATATCTGCTCTCAAATGGTTGTGTCAAGATTATTCGGTTTCCTCCAGGTGCTCACGTGAAAAACGGTTTTTTTAAAAACTTGATTTCTCTAAGCTTCTTTGTTATTAAAAATATCACCGGCAGGGTCAGCAAAGCACCGTTGATAAATCCATCCATCATTCCGATTGGTGCCAAGCCCTTAACTTGAGGAACATCATCATGAAAGATAAAAAAATACCAAGAAGGAAAGCGCGTGAAGGGAGTGCAGTTGAACTGATATGCCTCAAATGCAAACGCACTGAAATTATTTACGTGCCGGCCGAAGAAGTCCCCAAATGCCCGGACTGTAATGTCCGTATGACAATAAACGAAGTATTAATAGAAGGGAAGTCCTATTGACAATGGATTAACACATCATCAGTCACAGCCACCAAATTGGAGGCAAACATACAAAAGGAGGGTCAGGTTATGAAGAAAGGTTTTGGTATAGTTGCAATTTTTGTCGCGTTTTTTATGGTCTCTACATCTGCATTGTGCGCCGATATCGAGCTCACGAAAAAATCGACGCTGGAATCGATTTTAAAGAAAGGCGAACTTCGGGTCGGTTTTGAAGCCGGGTACATGCCCTTTGAAATGACGGACAAAAAAGGAAAGTTTGTCGGCTTTGACATCGATATGGCAAAAGAAATGGCCAAGGCTATGGGCGTCAAATTCGTTCCGGTGAATACGGCATGGGACGGCATCATTCCTTCTCTCATCACAAACAAATTTGATATTATCATGAGCGGTATGACCGTAACACAGGAAAGGAACCTCAAGATTAATTTTGCCGATCCGTATATTATTGTCGGACAGACCATCTTGTTAAACAAAAAACATAAGGGCAAGATAACATCCTACAAAGACCTGAACAATTCCAAATTCACTGTAACTTCAAAGCTCGGCACCACCGGAGAACAGGCCGTAAAAAGACTTATTCCAAAATGCAACTACAAATCCTTTGAAACCGAGCCTGAAGCAGCCCTTGAAGTGGTTAACGGAAAAGCCGATGCCTTTGTGTATGACCTCCCCTACTGTGTTGTCTTTATGGCCCAACAGGGCGCCGGCAAGCTGGTATTTATCGATAAGCCTTTTACATTTGAGCCCCTTGCATGGGCTGTGAAAAAAGGTGATCCTGATTTTATGAACTGGCTGAACAACTTTTTAAAACAGATCAAAAACGATGGGCGGTATGACAGAATTTACAATAAGTGGATAAAGAGTACCGGCTGGATCAAAAATGTTCAGTAGACCCTAACGTAACAACAGAATCTAAAACAGGCCGGTCGAACCTTATTCTACAGGTCTTGCCGGCCTGTTTTTAAGTACACCTAAAAAATCCGTTGGATAAATGAGTCTGTTGATTAATATTGAATCGACTCGCCTTAACCATTAAATGCGGACACATGAGGTTGACAGATGGGTTCACGGTCACTTCTAAATCGCCTAAAAGATAGAAACTACTATTATGTCTGGGTCGGCGTTTTTTTTCTCCTCCTAATATCTATCGTCCTATCCCTTTATTTTTCTGCACTACAGATTGACTATACATGGCGATGGTATCGAATTCCCCAGTACTTTGCCTATCAGGACCAGGTTGAAACCAAATCGGAGATAGATGGTGAAGTTCAAAGCATCTCAAAAAAAGGGAAGGATGCTGTCGTCCGTGTAAAGGGCCTCGAGGGGACTGAATCATACGCCGTCCCGGCAAGCGCTTTAACGGTAGAAGAAGGCGATCAAATATACTATGGAGACACACTGTCCTCTTATAAGAAGTGGCGGGTAGGCATCCTGATGCAGGGTCTGTGGCTTACGTTAAAGGTCAGTATCATCGCTATTATTTTCGGAATACTCATCGGTCTGTTCACCGGCCTTGCACGCATATCATCCAACCCCGCATTAAAATGGTCCGCAATAACTTATATCGAGATGATTCGCGGATCGCCCCTGCTGGTACAAATTTTTATCTGGTATTTTGTTCTTGGAACATTGCTGAATAATCTCCTTGCCAATCAGGGGATTCCCCAGATTCCTCCACTATGGTTCGGCGTTGCGGCCCTTGCCTGTTTTACAGGAGCATACGTGGCGGAAATGGTAAGGGCCGGCATACAGTCCATTCATCGGGGGCAGACCGAAGCGGCCCGTTCCCTGGGCATGACCTACTTTAAGTCCATGCAGCATATTATTCTTCCACAGGCCCTGCGAAGAATTCTGCCGCCCCTGGCCGGTCAGTTTATCAGCCTCATCAAAGATTCTTCGCTCCTGGGCATAATCGCCATTCGAGAATTGACAAAGGCAACCCGTGAAGTGGTTACAACCAGCCTGCAACCTTTTGAACTCTGGTTTGTTTGTGCACTGTTATATCTTGTTTTAACATTTTCACTTTCAATGCTATTACAGTATCTTGAAAGGAGGCAACTTGTAGTATGATTGTTGTAAAAAATATTTCCAAAACCTTCAAAAGTCATTCGACGGATGTTAAGGCTCTGGTTAATATAACCGCTAAAGTCGATAAAGGAGAGGTCGTCGTGGTGCTGGGTCCATCCGGGTCAGGCAAAAGCACCTTAATCAGATGTCTGAACAATCTAAACGTGGCGGATGAGGGGAGTATCGTTATTGACGGTATCGATATCCTCGACCCCAAAACCGACATCAACAAGGTTCGTGCTGAAGTCGGCATGGTGTTTCAATCCTTCAATTTGTTTCCACATAAAACTGTCCTTGAAAATGTTATCCTGGCGCCGATAGTTGTACGGAAAAAATCTAAAGAAGAGGCCAGGAAGAAAGGCCTGGCGCTTCTGGAAAAAGTCGGCATTCTGGAAAAGGCCGATGTTTATCCGGACCAGTTGTCCGGTGGACAGCAGCAGCGTGTGGCCATCGCCCGTGCCCTGGCCATGGAGCCTAAAGTGATGCTCTTTGACGAGCCGACCTCAGCACTCGACCCTGAAATGGTCGGTGAAGTTCTCGATGTTATGAAAAATTTGGCCAGGGAAGGTATGACAATGGTTGTTGTTTCCCATGAAATGGGATTCGCCAGAGAAGTGGCTGATAGAGTTATTTTTATGGATGAAGGCGCCGTTGTTGAAGTAGGAACACCTGAGCATTTCTTCACAAATCCCACCCATGAAAGAACCAAGCTTTTTTTAAGCCAGATTCTATAAAATATATTCCCATTGAACGCCGGGTGATTATTCGATATCATATAGGGCAAGTTTGAAGCGTTCTATTTTTAAGGTCTTTTTTTAAGACCTTTTTTCGGTTTTTTCATCGAATATTCGGCTAACAACTATGCCTTTTTCCTCGACTTCGGAAATTTCCTAAGACATTTTTTGTCTTTCCGGATAATTGCACAGACTTTCCGGTTATGAAGCTCTTTACAGTTATCGTGATTGTACAAAGGACATTCTGGATATTGCTTAGACATTTCTATTCTCTTTGTCCATAAACCGGATATTTATCCTAACTTAGCAACAGGGCCGGTATTAAAAAAACATTGTTATTTGGCTGTTTCCAATTTGGATAAAGATTCATGATTAGTCTGGCGTTAAAAATTGCAAGCTGTTGCAGTTCAAACCTTGCCGTCGGGCACGGATCTCATTCCAATCAACTGCTGGATATCATCGATAATGAGATAAAAGGACGGTACCAGAACCAGTGTAATGAACGTCGCAAACAGTATACCATACCCTAAGGAAAGCGCCATAGGAATCAAAAACCGAGCCTGTCGAGATGTCTCAAAAATCATCGGCGACAGGCCGCCGAAAGTGGTCAAGGTGGTTAGAATAACCGGCCTGAAACGATGAATGCCCGCCTGATGAACAGCGTCGCGCCGACTCATTCCGATCCGCTCCTTGCGATTGGCAAAATCGACCAGCAACAGCGAATCATTGACCACCACCCCGCTCAGGGCTACCACGCCGAACATGCTGAGCACACTCAGGCTGTAGCCCATAATCAAATGACCGATTACAGCCCCCACCATGCCGAAGGGAATGGCCGCCATAATGATCAGAGGCTGGATATAGCTGTTCAGCGGGATGGCCAGCATGGCAAAAATGACAACAAGAGCCGCCAAAAGCCCTCGCGTCAGGCTCTGCATGCTTTCCCGCCGGTCGGCCTGCCGTCCCTCAAAACCAATGGTCAAACCCGGATATTCCTTTTGCAATGCCGATAGGGTTTCAGATTTAAGGGCCGCCAGCACCTGACCGGCCTTGCTTCTGGGCCGAACGTCGGCTTCCACCGTCACAATTCGGCGACCGTCTCGACGATTAATGTCAGTATAGGCCCGACCCCGGTTTATGGTAACGGCGGATCGCAAAGGAATTTCATTGCCGGCCGGGGTCCGCAAAATCATTTCTTCAAGACGATACTCGGAAATCCGTTCGTCCCTGGGCAGTCTCACCATGACTTTGACTTCATTCCGTCCCCGCTGCTGCCGGAGGGCCTCGGCCCCGTAGTAGGCATGCCGGACCTGTCTAGCCACTTCCTTAGATCTTAATCCAAGACTTCTGGCTTCGGGTTTGATCTTAAAATCGAGCTGCTGTTTGCCGGGTGCAAAACCGTCATCAATATCTTTTACATTCGGATAAAATCCCAGAGCTTCAGCGACGTCGGCAGCAGCCTTTTCCAACAGGCCAATATCTTTGTGGCTGAGTTCTATTGAAATTGCCGGTCCGCGGCCGGGTCCGCCGGCATCCGATTCAAACAGAACCGATTCCAATCCCGGAATAACTCCGACCCGTTCTCGCCAGCGTTCGGTGACCTTGGCCGTGGACATTGGACGTTTATCCGGCGGTGTCAGATAGATTCGAACATCGGCCTGGTTGCTATTGATCCTGGCGAAAATGCCTTCCGAGAGTTTTTTTCCGCCGTTTTCTGCGACAACCTCCTGGGCCGCCCGGACCAGAATCTGTTGCACTTTTTCAGTTTTTTGAAAAGAAGTTCCAAAAGGCAGCGTCGCCGTCACCTTGGCATAATCGGATTCGATTTTGGGAAAAAGTTCAAATCCCATGCGCCCGCTCTTAACATAGCCGATCGTAACCAGTAAAATAGCGACACCTAAAGACATGGTGACATATCGCCAGCGAAGGACCAACCCCAGCAAAGGGCCGTATCGATTGTGAACCATACGGACAAAAGCTTTGCTGAATCGTTGTTGCCAGGCGTGCATCCAACCGAAAAACCCTTTGTGCGGGTGCTTCTGGTGGCCGACATGGGCAGGGAGAATCCAAAAGCATTCGACCAGGGAAATCGCAAATACGCTGATCACGACCACGGGAATCTGTTTGAAAACCTTTCCCATGATGCCGGAAACAAAGAACATGGGCACGAAAGCGATCATGTTGGTCAATACGCTGAACGTAACCGGCATGGCAATCTCTCGGGTCCCTGAGACGGCGGCGTTGAACCAGGGAACACCGCGCTGGTGATGATAGTAGATGTTTTCCCCGACCACGATGGCATCGTCCACCACGATCCCGAGGGTGACAATAAACGCGAACATGGAAATCATATTAATGCTGACATCTACAATTGGTAAAAATAAAATGGCCCCCAGAAAAGAGATGGGAATGCCCAGGGCAACCCAGAAAGCAAGCCGGATTTCCAGAAACAATGCCAGTAAAATAAATACCAGTCCCAGTCCCAAACATCCGTTCCTGACCAAAAGCCCCATACGCTGCCGGTAAATTTCCGACCGGTCATTGCGAAGAAGCACCGTCAGACCGGGGGGCAGTTCCTGGTTTACCACCGCCACCGTTCGTTTGGCGGCATCAGATACCGAAACAGGTGTTTGGTCACCGATTCGGTAAACCTCGATCATCACCGCGGGTTTGCCGTTGAAGGTGGCGGCATTGTCGGTTTCTTCAAATCCGTCCCTTATATCGGCGATATCTTCCAGCAGGACCTGTGTTCCGTCGTTGGTCGTAATAATCGGAATCTGTCCAAATTCATGCCCGTAATCCTTGCTTTCTTTAACGCGCACCAGGATATCGCCTCCGGAGGTTTTGACGGCGCCGCCGGGAAGCTCCACGGACGTCCTGCCGATCCGTTGGGCAACCTCCTCAAGGGTAAGGTTGTAAGCCCGGAGCGTATCCTGGGGGATTTCGACGCTGATTTCATAATTTCGAACTCCTACCAGCTCAACCTGGGTGATATCCGGATCCTGAAGCAACCGATCCCGCAAATGCTCAGCATATTCACGCAAAACCCTTTCGTTTTGATCGCCGTAAAGCGCCAGTGACACCACATAACGTTTTCTGGAAACAATCACCACCCTTGGTTTTTCGGCTTCTTCGGGGAAAGAAGTGATCCGATCCACTTCGCTCTGAATGTCCTGGCCCAGCTTTTGCAGATTTTCGCCTTCGATCATCTCTACTGTAACCGTTCCAACCCCTTCTCTGGCAGATGCCCGAACTTTATTGACTCCTTCCAGCCCCTGAACCGCTTCCTCTATGGCCAAAATAATGCCTTTTTCTACTTCCTGGGGGCTGGCACCGGGATAGGGAACAGTGATTCGGACAAGATCCAGTTCAAAGTAGGGAAAAACTTCTTTCTTGATAAGGTAGCCCGAAAAAAATCCTCCCACCAGAAGCACCAGCATGATCAGGTTGGCCGTTACGGGATGTGCGGTCATCCAGGCGATAACCCCTTTTTTTTCGGAATCATTTTGCGGCAGGCTGCTCATTCTTTAGGAACTCCTGTTCCTTGCGAATTTTTCTTCCCAGGCGACTCACGCTTCAATTCGGATTTCGAAGCATCGACACGCAACATCATACCTTCCACTGGTGCAGCCAGATCTGAGACGATCAAGTGTTCACCGGGTTTCAGGGCGTCTTTTAAGAGAACCATCTCTGCGTCACGCCAGATCGGCCGCACCTTCCGAATTTCCAATGTTTGATTTTCACCGACCAGCCAGACACTGGAATGATCTCTCAATGCCGTACGCGGAATTTCAAATACGCCGTCAAGTTTGCGCCCTTGGATTTCTGCCCGGACGTACTCGCCGATTAATAGTGGTGTTCGATCCTGAGTGGAAGCATTCAACCCCAGCGGATCCGCAACTTCCACAAGAATTCGGGCCATACGTCCTTCGGTTGCCAGATCCCCCATCAGCCGGATAACTCGGCCGCTGCGTTCATGACCCTGGCTGCAAATGATCCGGGCTTTGGAACCCGGATCACCGGCTTGACTGGGCGTTTGGATCCATTCAAGGCGTTCCACCGGTATGGACACCTGAATTCTGTAAGTATCGGTTCCCACCAGTTCAGCCAGGGTCTCCTGCAGCGTCACCTGAGACCCGAGATCCACTGACTTGGAAAGCACCATGGCATTGAAAGGCGCCCTGATTTGGGTTCGCTCAAGATCGAGCATTGCCGTCTTTAGCTCGGCCTCGGCTGCCGCAAGATTTGCTCTGACTTTATTTAAGTGGGGTTGGCGCAGCGCCAGTTCCTTCTCCATATCTTGTGCCGGTTTGCCCTCGTTTAGCAGCTCCCATTCGCGCTTGGCCACTGCCTGGTGTCCCAGCTCCAGCTTCATGGCATACTCGGCATCGGTCACCGCACTCCGTCTGCGTGCCAGGGCCAGCTCATAGTCCAGCGGGTCGATCTGGAGAACTTTTGTCTGTTTTTTTAAAAACCCGCCTTCCGTGAACTCGGGATGGATCTCTACGACTTCTCCGGACACACGAGATTTCAGAAGTACTTCCCGACCAGGAATAACAGTTCCCATTGCCGTTACGACAATCTGATAGTCGGAAAGTTTTACCGTTAGGACTTGAACCGTGGGACTCAATTTAACCGGCGGCCGCTTCTGGGTTCGGGGCGCACTGTTTTTTAGGTAAGATGCCACACCCACACCGCCGGCGAGTATGAGCAACGATAGGACAATCCTGACAATGGGCCTCCGCCTTGGGGCAGGGTTCGTCTGTTTTTCCAGAAACTGATTGTTTTGCTTATCATCCACTATTTTCATTCCTGTTTAGTAAATTTTTAATACAATCCCATTTTGTAATATTATTCATGCAACCTAAGGGCTCGCGCAAAAATAATTTCACATTTTTACATCTCAGCTTCAGCCCATCTTTGGCTGATACCTCACTCGCAAAATCCGCGAAATAGCTCGCTATTCCTGTGGTTTTGCTCTCTCGGATCAGCCAAATCTGAACCAAATCTGAGCGCCAATTCTGCGAAGTTATTTTTGCGCGAACCCTAAGGTAAGTCTTATTTCTCAAGGGGTCAGCGATTCCGTCCATGTTCCGCCCAGTGCTCGATAGAGACTGATGCGTGCATTAAGAAGGTTTGCCCGCTGCCGGATTAAATCCCTCTCGAGCCTCTGAACCGCCAATAATTGAGTCAGTACCGGCAAATAATCGGTAAGCCCGTTACGATAGCGAACCCCTGCCTCTTCGAGGGCCTTGCGCGCTGCAGCCTCAACCTTTTCGAGCCCTCTGATGTGTTCCCGTTGCTTGGACTCGTTGACGAGCGCATTATCGACTTCTTTTATGGCCGTTAAAACCGCTTGTCGGTATGCGAACAAATTTTCATCCACAAGAGCCTGCCTGCGGTCCACTTCCGCCGCCCGCCGATTTCCATCGAATATTGGTGCCATCAAATTGCCCGCCAGGCTGAGGATCCAGTTATCGAAAAGCACATCCATATCGCCCTCCCCGTATTGGGCTCCGGCAGTCAGACGGATTGCCGGCAGGCGATTTGCCCGAGCGGCCGCAACTTGCCATTCCGCCGCTTTCAGACGCATTCCGGCCCTTCGCAAATCCGGACGTGATGAGAGGAGATCGGCAGGCAGTCCGGTTGCAGGAATTTCAGTCGGTTCAGATAAGTCGGCCCTGCCGATTTTCAATTCAGCCTGTGGCGGTTTTCCCAGCAAAAGCGCCAGTTCATGTCTCAGCACCTGTTCTTCGGCCTCAACCAGTGGCATTTCAGCCCTTATGTCTTCAATGACCTGTTTTTGTTGATAAACATCAAGGGCAGATACCATAGACATTCGAAATCTTAGCTCAATAAGCTCCAGGTATGTAAGATTGACCTGAAGCTGATGTTCCAAAAGCCGTTTTTGCATCTGCTGGGAAATAATGAATATCCAGCGCCGGGCAACCTCGGCAGTCAGTGTCATGGCGGCCGTATTCACTTCCTCCCGAGCGGCAGTCACATCCAGCAAGGCGGCTTCCCGGTCGGACCGGATTCGCCCCCAGAGATCCAGTTCATAGCTGCTGATAAGACCCAGAGAATAGACATCTTTCGATTCGGTTTTCTGAGATCCGTTGTCTGATCTTCGACGCTCATAAAAAGCACCTGCGGTGCCGGTCAGATCCGGATAAAGTGCCGCACCGACCTGAACGGCTAATGACCGCGCCTGATTGAGGCGAGACCAGGCTTCTTTCAGGGTCAAATTGTCGGCCAAGGCTTCTTCGATCAGTCCGGTGAGTTCGGGATCATGAAATTCTTCCCACCACCGCCCCAACGGCTCGGATTCCTTGGTATAAAGAGAAAAGGTTTCCGGAAGTTCACCGGCCGGCGACTGTCTTATCTGAGGTTTGAACGGATTGCAGGCTGTAAACAAAAGCAAGATGACCGTCAAACCGATAAATTCATTTATCCGATTCTTCATAGGTCTTTACCGGCAGCATCTATTCGATTTTCGTCAGGTATTTATTACGATGTGTCTGTCAAAATATCAACAAATTAAATGAGATTCTTCTCCAATTTAGTTGGAGAAGAGGGTTCGAGGCCACCACACAAACGGCGGGTAAAGATTCAAGGGGTCAAGCCCACCACACAGACGGCGGGTAAAGATTCAGGGGTTTGTTTTGTAAAAAATCCAGGCTAAATGTAACTACTCAGGTATTTAGGTTGAAGACTGAAGGCTGAAGTATATCAATCATCTCGCAACGCTCGAATTAAACCATTCAAGACCTTCTCTGTTTCGACAATCTTTGCTTCAAGCAGAGATGAATCCTGGTTGCGCAAGAACCCCAAACGCTTCGACAAACTTAGCTGATTAACAGGTCATTAGGCTGAAGACCGAAGGCTGAAGTGATCTAACAGTCTTCACTCTTCAGTCTACTCACCTACAAAATAATCTGCCTGACTGTCACGTGCGCAACCTTCAACGATGTTAGAAGGAACCGAAACTGCTGCTCGCCGCATTTGAGAAGTTAGACCATACAACTCTTCTCTCGGAAACCCTGCGGTCACCCGATAAACCAATACTGCTACCTCGTCAGCCAGCTCAAATGCCCTAAGTTTTGTGTGATCGCGCATGATTTGTCCCTAAAAGCCTTCAACCTTCAGTCTATCCACCTGAGTAGTTACGGCTAAATAGCCTTTCCTATGATCCCAAACAGTTCCAGGCTGTCTTTAGCAAAAAGAACCGCAAACACCAGAAGTATTATTCCCAATAATCTGATGGTGTAAATGTAATTTCTGCTTTTCAGAAAGAACCGGGATTTTCCCACCACAACAGCCACCAAAACTTTCGAACCCACAAGGAATACGTAAAAACCCAGTATAAAAGCGAATGCCGGAAAAATACCGATATGGAACGCTTTGAGCACCAGAGGTGCCCCAATGGTAAACCAGAACAAATAGGGAGCCGGGTTCAAAAAATTTGCGATTACACCTTTTCTAATCGATTGGGGCTTTGCTTGCTCCACATCAATATCAACTCCCTTGAAGGAAATACTTTCGTAACCCAGATAGACCAGAAATGCGCTGCCCAGTAAAGAAACAACTCCAAGTAACGTCAACATGTTGGATAGCCTGGAAAGAACGAGTATCGTAAACATTACAATTGGGAGATCTGTCAGGATCGGTGCAATGGAAACTTTAATCCCTTCCTTTACATCGTGTTTTAGGGTTTCGGAAATGACCAAAGTCAGCAAAGGTCCGGGGGACAGCCCGGCGCTGAGGCCAAAAACAACGCCAGAAAACAGGAAGGAAAATCCGAGTGCCATGAGGTTGCTAAATTGCCTTTACCCGTTGAGTTAGTGCCAAAGCAACCGTAGAAAAAAAACAGTTTCAATGGCGTTCAAAAAACCCGGCAACAGGTCTACGAGCTTAGAAGAAAAAAGCAGGGTCATTGCTGACCCTGCCCTCTCCGTCTTGAAAGCCTCTTTTGTTTCAAGACATCATCCGGTTCGGTGAGCCATCAATCCGATTGAGTGTGGAGTCGTCCGAACCGGTTAAATATTTTCAGATATAAAGACTTCCCTAAATGCCGTTATTAAACTCGGTACACATCATTTTTATATTTTTATGCAGACGACCGAAGAATAAGATGCACGCTCACCAGAGAAGCCATCTTTTAACTGATCCACTATGGAAATCCCGCGGATTCTTTTGTTCTGTTTTACGATAAATCACGAATGTCAATCCTTCTCGAGGATGGACAACCCGACGAGAGAATGTCCTGAAAAGCGATCGTATGCGCTTTTTGAGGTAACTCGGGTCTTCAACAGTTTAGGAGAATCTGGCGATTCCAGCGGATGGTAACCCATGCTCAATGTGTCACCGACTTCCAGTTCTTTGAGTGCCGGGGAATCTTCTTTTACCAGAATACATAGCCCGTTCAAGGGGATGTCTCGCAACTTGAAAAGGTATGCCGTATCCATCCCATTTACGCAGAACTGTACGCTGTAGTATTTGTTCAATACGTTTCTTGATTCGGATTTCCCTCCGGCGGAGTCGCACATGACAATTTTTTCTTCCATGGTATCGTCCTGCGATAATAAGGTTGTCGATTATCGGATTAAACGTTCACACCCAAACTTCTGCAGTAACTCAAGGGCGTTTTCCGAAGTCTTGCTGAAAGTTTGGTGCGTTCACTGCTGCTGTATAAATATTTTTATATCAACACCCTTAAAATTATATATATTCATATATTTTCCGATTTTATATTGTCAAGTAAAATTATATATAATTTATATATAATTCTATTGAATTAGAACATATTGTAGTTTATTAATTCAAATTACTACATATTGTGCATCTGTTAAAAAAAGAATTCGAGTAAATTCGAATAGTTCTGTTAATTCTCCCGTTTAAGTACCCCTAAGCAGCAAAGCCGAGCGGCCTCAATGGGGGTCTTTCCCCTATAGAAATCATATAGTTCCAAGATCGAAGATCCCGTGAATAGCGGGGAGATTCGGTATCCTCGACTTTCGCTTATTTAGGGTTTTATTTATTATTGCTGGGATGCAGAACCTTCAATTTGGCATCGATCAGTTGTTCGTGGGAAAGACGCAGTAGCGTTGCAAGCTTGTTCATCAGATAATGTTCGTACTTGTCCATTTTTCCGTCGACATAGACGATCCGCCACAGGGTTTCAATGATCTCAATTTTTTCTTCATTAGAATAATTCTCGTTGATCAGTCTGGCAAACTGCCATAAGTCGACACTTTCATCCAGGGCTTTATCGGCCTCTGCAATCAAGGCATCGGCGTGCTCCCGGGATAATCCGTATTTCTCTTTCAGGATTGAAAGAATGGTGTCCATCTCCGCCTGGGTAAACGTTTCATCGATACGCGCAATCTCCACAAGCAGGGCGCAGGTGGCCACGTGTGTATCGTGCGTCCTCTGCTGTTCGATGACCTTGGAATCGTCCTCTGTGACTTTACTGAAAAAACGCTTTACGATATCGAGCATTTTTTGTTCTCCTTTTTAACATCCCGACAACGCTTCATTTCATGAAATATTCGGGCTATAGCACCTTCCCTAAAAAGTTTTTGGTACGCTCGTTTTGCGGATTGAAAAAAATATTTTCAGGGGTATTCTCTTCTACGATAAGGCCCTCATCCATAAAAATCACCCGGTCGGCCACCTCACGGGCAAAGCCCATTTCATGTGAAACGACCACCATCGTCATTCCTTCAAGGACAAGGGCTTTCATGACTTCCAGCACCTCACCGACCAATTCCGGATCCAGAGCGCTGGTGGGTTCGTCGAACAGCATGGCTTTGGGTGTAAGCGCCAGAGACCGGGCGATAGCGACTCGCTGCTGTTGACCGCCGCTCAGTTGGTTGGGATAGACATGGGCCTTGTCTTCGAGGCCCACCTTCCGCAACAGCTCAGAGCCCAGATTTTGCGCTTTCTTCTTGGATATTTTTCTTACCTTTATGGGACCCAGCGTAACGTTCTCCATGGCAGTCATATGTGGAAAAAGATTGAACTGCTGGAAAACCATTCCAACTTCCGTGCGAATGAAGTTGATATCCGTGTCTTTGTCTTTAATATCCATACCGTCCACGATGACAGTTCCCGACGATATGTCTTCCAGAAGATTGATGCATCTGAGAAGCGTGCTCTTGCCGGAACCGCTCGGACCGATGATGACCAGCACTTCCCCCGGTCTGATGTGAAGATCGATTCCTTTTAGCACTTCCAACGGTCCAAAGTTTTTATGTAAGCCCTCAATTCTGATCATGTTGCGATCTCCAGCTTTTTCTCTACCACGCTCAGCATTTTTGAAATGGACATGGTCATCACCAGATAAATGATTGCCACGGTCATCCAGACCTCAAAAGCCCGAAAATTAACCGCTATGATCTCCTGTCCTTGTCGTGTCAGTTCTCCGACACCGATAACGACCAGCAGAGACGTATCTTTGAGGCTGATGATGAATTGGTTCCCGAGAGGCGGAATCATCCGTTTGAAAGCCAAGGGCCAGACGATGTATACCAGCGCCTGAAAATGGGTCAATCCGATGGAACGTCCCGCTTCCACCTGTCCCTTGTCGATGGACTGGATGGCTCCGCGGACGATCTCCGCAATATAGGCTCCGGCATTTAAGTAATTGAAATCGGAATTGTTTGTCAACAGCCATATTTTTGCAGGTTTTCAACTTTTTAAAAACTTGAGCGACCACGGTTTCTACCACCCGTGACGGTTTTCATCAAAGATTATCGGACCCTATTTATTTCCCCCTTCAATCAAGCCTATTTTTTTTAGATCTTGCACAAGATCGGACATCCCGAGTCCCTCAAGGGTTTCAGCCTTTTGGAGACCCGACTCGGCATCCCAGCCTCTCAGTTCATAAAATTTTCTTCGCATTTCTTCGAATACTTTCCGGTCTAAGGTTTGGCCTTTTCTGCTGATAACTTCCTCCTCCGGCCCGGGGACAATCACATCCGGATTCATAAATACCGTTTTAACCGGATCCGTATAATTGAATTCTTCGAGAACATCATCCTGTTTGGGATGCCGGCCTTCTCTCAAAAGAATTCCCCGCTGCAAATTAAATATTCGTTTGCCATATCGATTCAGCTCGGTTTCATCCGTCTCATTGCCGGTAACAGCAGAAAAAATTCGACCTTCCAGATCCGAATCGCCGACCCGATCCGGAGTATTCCAGGAAACCATCATCGGCCAGCAGGAATCGCACAACATGAGACTGTCTTTGACGTAGGTGCGATCCATTATTCTAACCGCCGCCGCCGCTTTTCCTTCATGTGTATTTAAATTCCACGCCTTCTCATGGCCCCAGAATTTTTTAGCAGCAGCCCTAAAAACTTTGGATGTCACCGGTGAAGATTTAGGGTCGGACCGATTCATGACCCACAATCCTGTTATCCAGCTTATTTCGTGAAGCATCGCTATCGGCTGTCTGGGTTCAAATGCGTACAACAAACCATTCATCAGATATTCCCGGGCAGAATATGTGGCGCCGTCCCCCACGCCGGACACCTCGTTTGAAAAATGAGCTTTGGCTTCATCGCCAAGCTTTTCCCCGGCTCGAAGAAGACCTTCGGCCAGAATATCGCCGAATCCTTCTCGACGCGCAATCATATTGGCAAAGGTTTCAAAAAATTCACGGGTGCCCAGTTTTGAAATATCGAGCCCGGTCTCTTTTTCCGTAAGATATCCTGACTGATAACACGCATCCACCCATTGAACCATATTCTGCATTTCCATGGTACAGATGGACAGATCATTACAGATGCCGGTAGCATCCATAGCGGTCTCCGCCGCCGCTTCCGGTCTTCTAAAAACCCAAGGCAGATAAACGAACATGGATTGGCATTTTCTGACAACGTCCTTCCCGGAGGCCGTTCGATAAGAATTTCTATATTTACAATCCAAACCGCATTGATAACAGGACGATTTTCCGGTTCGACGAATCTGTTCTTCAGGAAACGGGGTTGACAGCGGATCACGCTTGTTCAAATGGACGGCCAGCTGATTGAGAGCCTTTAATTCTTCGGGCTTTGCCACCGATGGATGTCCCGCACCCAATACCGCGACGGCCTTAAGGTTTTTTGATCCCATTACCCCACCAAACCCACCTGTGGCGCTCCCTTCATTATCTGTCATCAGATTGGCGTTCCGGCACATATTTTCACCGGCAACCCCCGTGGTTACAAATCGAACACTTTTCCCATGGGTCTGTTTTAGGATATCTCGAACATCATACACACCCTTCCCCCAAAGCAAAGACGCATCAAGTATTTGGATTTTCCCATCATTGATCCAAATATAAACCGGCTTTTCAGATCGTCCTGAAATGACAATGCCGTCGTATCCGGCTCTTTTTAAGTAGGGACCGAAAAATCCGCCAAGGTTACCCGTAACAGAACCCTTCGGGCATCCGCATGGGAGACTTTCCCACCACCTCAAACCGGGAAGCACCTTGTACGCCGGTGGCACCCAGAGGACCCGTCATTAGAATCAAGCGATTTTCCGGATCGAACGCACCCACCTCAGGCCCCACTTCCTCCCAATAAATCCGTGTGGCAATGCCGCGTCCGCCGAGAAACCGGTCTGCATAGTCCATGGTCTCAAGTTCGCTGATTCTCTGATTAGAAAGATCTATTTTAAGTATTTTCCCGCACCATCCAAATAAGTCAGCATTCATTGTTTCCTCCGCTTTGGTTGATAACGTTTTACAGGGTGAACGCATTTGATTTCGGTACAGCGAAGCGACGGCGTGTTTCTCTTGGAAACCGACTGGCTGTTTGAAGGGCTTTAGCACGCGTTAGACCGAGCCGAATGAAATTATAATTTAAGGTTCTTCTCCAATTTAGTTGTAGAAGAGGGTCCAAGGATTCCAGGGGTCAAGGATTCAAGGGTTTGTTTTCTAAAGACTTTATCAGCGCCTTTAACATTCTTTCGATTTCTGCGATGGCTTTATTTAGTATACCCAATTCACCTTTTTCAATTAAATCTAAATCCCCTGCTAATAATGTCTGCGTTTCCAATTCGCAAACAGAACCATAAGATATGTAAAGCATCCTAACGTAATCCAGAGTTGTCTTTCTTCCATATCCTTCTGCTATATTAGAAGGAATAGACACAACAGATCTTCTTATTTGTGAAGTTAGACCGTATCTTTCTTCCCTTGGGAATTTTGCTGTTATTCTATAGATCTCTAAACAGAGTTCGTATGACTTTTGCCAGACTTTCAAATCTTTGTAATTCTTTAGCATTTTTATCCGCCTGTTCTGTGGCGGATCACTCGAACCCTTGAATCCTTGACCCCTTGTACCCTTTGGGATCACACCGACTCAATTGGAGATGATCCACTTATTTTACCCTGATTAACTACAACTAATCGGGAGATGATCCTAATTTAAAACATCCATCGGATATTTATTGACGAATTGTTCTTTATAACTCTGGCACGGCTCGGGCTTACGGGTGCTTAAGCACAAGTTCCAGTCGGTTGGAAAGAGATATGCGCCGTCGTGGAGCGTCCTCTCTATGGGGATTCAAATGCGTTCACCCTTCACACAAGAACAGAACTCTTTTATTGAGTCAATGGTTATGTTAAGATATTTATTACCTGAATTTTGCACGAGTCGGAGGCTTTCATATGCAAGCTCGCCCGCCAGCCAAGCCCGCCCGGCATTCGCCTGAGGCGCAGCCGATGGCGGACGGGCAAGGCGAGGCGGCCAGGGGCACTTAAGGGCGAAGCCATAGTGAACCTATTGCGAGCCCTTAATAACGCAGCTCGAAGATCCCGCCTAAAGCGGGGAGATGAAAGCCCCGGCATCGCCTTTTGGGGGAAAATTAAATGAAAAACATTCTCTTCACAGGCCCGCCGAGATGCGACAAATCGACCCTCATCAAAAAAATCGTTCAAAAAGTCGATATTCCCGCATCCGGCTTTTTTACGCGGGAAATTCTGGAAAAAGGCCGGCGGGTGGGATTTTCCATAAATACATTGGATCAGAAGCAAGGGGTTCTGGCGCATATTCGGGTCAAGAGCCGCTGGCGGGTCGGGAAATACAGCGTCAATCTGGCAGATATCGATCAAATCGCAGTTCCTTCCATGATGCCCGCAACATCTGACAGCCTGATCGTGATCGATGAGATCGTTTTAAAGGAGCCAATTTACCATGAATTCGCTGGAGATACTCGAGGATAGCCTTAAAAAGATAGAGAAGAAAATCGAAGAAGCCAAACTGCACTTGCCGGCGCACTCCATAAAACCGCCGGTGATGATGACACTGCTCGATCTTGAAGATGAGCGCGACGCGATCATGGCGCAGATTAATTCCATCAGGAAGAAAAACGAATAAGCGGGTTAATTGAAAGTGTCACTATTAAAACCCTTCTTTAATCACAGAACAAGAAAATAAAATTAAAATGTTAATTATGTCCCTAAAGTGCACAGTGTTTTTTTCTCGTTTTTTTCTTTTGTTCGGCAAATTTGGCATGAATTTTTCTACCGTCCAATGTCGCGCCTTTAAGGGATTTGAGGACTTTTTTTGCCACGCTTTTTTCAACATCAAAGAATGAAAACTCTCTTTTGAGTTCGATCCGTCCTAGTTTTCTGGATGATATGCCCGATTTGTCGCAGACCAGTCGGACGATGGCGCCTTCTTTGAGTTTGTCCAGGCGGCCGACATTCATGAAAAATCGTTGGGCATTGCCTGCGAGGCGGTGTTCGGCTTTATCTGCCTTTGTTCGGCGTTTTTTGACTCTCACATTGATGTCTTCGGCTCCGCGGTAGTAATCGAGAAAGCGGCTGAACTCGGCTGAGACGAATCGCCGGATCAATTCTTCCTTGCTGAGGGCGGAAAGGATTTCAAACACCGGGGGAAGGTATTTATCGATTTCTTTTTTGTTGACCTCCGCAGAAACCAGTCGATCCACCATTGCGTAAAGCTGCTTTTCGCAAACAGCCCGGCCGCCGGGGATTTTTTTAACCTCGAAGCGAATGCCGCATTTAGATTCCAGTTCTTTGATCCGTCGGACTTCCCGGGTGTTTACCAATACCATAGATACGCCTGATTTACCCGCCCGGGCTGTTCGACCGCTTCTATGGGTGTAACGGTCCGGCTCATCGGGGAGATTGTAATGGATGACATGGGTGATGTCATCCACATCCAAACCCCGTGCGGCCACATCGGTGGCCACCAGCAGTTGGAGAGTCCCTTCCCTGAATTTTTTCATCACCTGGTCCCGTTGCATCTGGGACAGGTCGCCGTGGAGCGCTTCGGCATTGTAACCATCTTTCATCAGCTTGTCGGCCACCGTCTGGGTTTCCATACGCGTGCGGCAGAAAATGAGGGCGAAAATATCGGGGATATAGTCAATCATCCGCTTGAGGGCTGAATATCGATTTTTTTCTTTGACCACATAACAGGCATGGGAGATGTTTTCAGCGACTTTGTTGGGCAAGCCGGCGGTGATGGTGACCGGACGGTTCATATAGGTGTCGGCGATTTTCGCAGCGGCATCCGGCATGGTGGCTGAAAAAAGCCAGGTTCGCTTGTGAGTGGGAGTCCGTTCCAGAATGTCATCGATATCTTCCTGGAATCCCATATCGAGCATTTCATCGGCTTCATCCAGGACCGCATAGGCCACCCTTTCCAATTTGATGGCCTTTCGGTTGATCAGATCCAACAGTCGGCCGGGCGTGGCCACGATAATCTGAGCCCCTTTTTTTATCCGGGTGATCTGATCCCGAATACCGGCCCCGCCGTAGACGGCGACAATACGTGCCTTGGGGATTTGTCGAGCAAACAGTTTCAGGTCGCCGGTGATTTGAAGGCAGAGTTCCCGCGTGGGGCAGAGGATCAGCCCCTGGGGGTTTTTTGATTCAAAATCGACCAGTTGGATCAGGGGCAGGCCAAAGGCAGCGGTTTTTCCCGTACCGGTCTGGGCCAGGCCGATGATATCGGTGTCGCCTGTTAGCATCCGGGGGATGGTCTTTTCCTGAATCTGGGTGGCATGTTCAAATCCGAGTTGGTCAATGGCCCGGATGATTTCGTGTTTTAATCCAAAAGAAGAAAATTTCATAAATGCTTTCCTGGTGTGGCCGGTGTAAACCGCGGCCGGTCATGTCGCTTAAATCAAAAAGCCGCCTCGGCGCGTTTGCCGGACGGCTTTGTTTCATTTTCGGTATTGAATCCGGTGATATTGCCAAGCGACATTGGGATATCCGCCGGATTGTTTTAAATCAAAGTTTTAATATGGATGTCCAATATCGTTTGTTTTTAAATTAATCAACCTTTTTTTATTGGTTCGAGTGGAATTAATCGAAAAGAACGATCGCAATTCGGCCGGCCGGAATCGTTCGAAAAAATGAATGACCGGATTATAGATTTATAGTTTATTAAGTCCTTGAAAAAAGGGCAAGACTGCCACTATGATGTTTCCTGATTTCCTTGCCGGCAGTAAAAGAAATTGACGGCTTTCATGCTCATCACCACATCGAGGTTCTGATTTATCACTTCGATGAAGGAATTGACGATACCGCGATCCGGCTTGGAGCGTGAACGCTTTGTTTCTAAAATAGTCACTCGAACGGACAGTTCGTCTCCGGGACGCACCGGTTTGTGCCAGCGAAGTTCGTCGACCCCTGGCGAGCCTAGGCTTGCCACTTTTGAAAGGAAGTGTTCGGAGAAGAGCCGCATCATCAAACCGGCGGTGTGCCACCCGCTGGCGATAAGACCACCATAGATGGTTTCTTTAGCGGATTCGGGATCAATGTGGAACACTTGGGGATCGAAGCGCCGGGCAAAGGCGATCACCTCTTCTTGTTCCACGGCGATGGAGCCGAATTCGTACACCGAGCCGGTAAGATAATCTTCGAAGTAGCGATTCTCCACAGGAACGCTTAAGGTCTCGTTGCTCATAATTCTCCTCTTAAAAGTAATTTCCCGTGGATCTACCCCCTCGGGACTTCCTCAGTAAATTAAAACGGGTTTCAAAAAATCACCGGGCCATGCACCGCGTAAAATTTGGCTATGCTCATTAAAATATAAATTCCCAAAAGTAAACCTGTTTTTTATTATTCATTGTCATTTCAACTACGATCATTTAGGATATAAGCGTTTATTTTTGTTTCCCTGATCGATTGCAAACAAACTGGGAGAATAATTCATGAGTCACCCACCGAACAAAATCATATGCTCGATGTTTCAAGTGAGCAAGTTTTATGATAAAAAACCGGTTATTAAGGACATATCATTGTCTTATTTCTATGGCGCCAAAATCGGTGTTCTTGGCCTGAACGGTTCGGGAAAAAGCTCTCTTTTACGCATTATGGCGGGGGTGGATACGGAATTTAACGGCCAGTTTATTTTAGCACCGGAATACACCATAGGATATCTGGAGCAGGAGCCGGTCCTTGACGACTCGAAAACAGTCCGGGAAACTGTTGAGGAAGGCGTGAAAGAAACCGTTGATCTTATGAATGCGTTTAATCGGATCAACGAAAAATTCGCCGAGCCCATGTCCGATGAAGAGATGAACCGTCTGATTCAGCAACAGGGAGATATACAGGAAAAACTGGATGCGGCCGATGCGTGGGATCTGGACTCCCGCCTGGAGATGGCCATGGATGCGCTCCGCTGTCCCGCAAGCGATACTCCGGTAAAAGTGTTGTCCGGCGGTGAAAAACGCCGGGTGGCACTTTGCCGGCTTCTCCTTCGCAAACCGGATATTTTACTTTTGGACGAACCCACGAACCATCTGGATGCCGAAACCGTGGCCTGGCTGGAACACCATCTTCAGCAGTTCGAAGGGACCGTAATCGCAGTCACCCATGACCGGTATTTTCTCGATAATGTGGCCGGCTGGATTCTTGAGCTCGATCGGGGGCACGGCATTCCCTGGAAGGGAAATTATTCTTCCTGGCTCGAACAAAAGGAGCAACGCCTCAAACAGGAGGAAAAAACGGGAAGCCATCGCCGAAAGACCCTTCAGCGGGAGCTGGAATGGATCAAAATGACCCCCAAGGCCCGACAGACCAAGTCCAAAGCCCGCATCAACGCCTACGAAAAACTCCTGTCCCGGGAAAGCGCTTCCCGAGGCAGGGACCTTGAAATCTACATTCCGCCGGGGCCGCGTCTGGGCAATCTGGTTATTCAGGCTGAGAATGTATCCAAGGGCTACGGCGATCGGCTCCTGTTCGAGGACATGTCGTTCTTTCTGCCCCCGGGCGGCATCGTCGGCGTGATTGGCGCCAACGGCGCCGGAAAGACGACTCTGTTTAAGATGGTAACAGGCCAGGAAGCTTCGGATACGGGCCGCATCCGTATCGGCGAAACCGTCCGAATGGCATACGTGGATCAGAGCCGGGAGAGTCTTGATCCGCAAAAAACGATTTGGGAAGTGATTTCCGACGGCGCTGATGTCATCGAACTAGGCAACGTGTCGGTCAAATCCCGCGCCTACGTGGCCAGATTCAATTTTACCGGGAGCGACCAGCAAAAAAAAGTCAGCAGGATTTCGGGAGGCGAACGCAACCGTGTCCACCTGGCCTGCATGCTCAAGCAGGGCGCCAACGTCATCTTGCTGGACGAGCCGACCAACGACCTGGACGTGAACACTCTTCGGGCCCTTGAGGACGCTCTCGAAAATTTCGCCGGATGCGCGGTGGTGATCAGCCACGACCGGTGGTTTTTAGACCGTATTGCCACGCATATCCTGGCGTTTGAAGGAGACAGCCAGGTAACATGGTTTCAGGGGAATTATTCGGAATATGAAACTGACCGCAAGAAACGGATGGGCGCAGAGGCCCTCCGGCCGCACAGGATCAAATACCGCCAGTTAACCCGGGATTGACCTCAACGTTGCAATACTTTCAAGCTCTTCCCAGCGAAGGTATGCGGCTTCGATTTTTTGCTCCACTTCAGCCAGACGGGACTTTGCCCTTGCCATCTCCCCTTTTGTCATTTTATAAAAATCCGGATCGGACATGGTCTCATAAAGGGATTTTTGATCGGCTTCAAGGACATCGATCTTTTGGGGCAGATCCTTTAACTCCTGCGTTTCATTGTACCCCAGCTTTCGGGTTTTTGAGGATTTGGGTTTTGGCTTTGTCTTTTTATCGCCTTTTTTTTCTGAAGCGGGCAACTTTTCCGGTTTCGGCCTTTGAAGCAGCCAATCATCGTATCCCCCGGCGTATTCGCCAACCTGTCCTTCGGTATCGAAGGCAAGGGTGCTGGTAACCACATTGTTCAAAAAAGCTCGGTCGTGGCTTACAATCAAAAGGGTCCCCGAATATTCAAAAAGAACTTCCTCCAGTAGTTCGAGGCTCTCCACATCGAGATCGTTGGTCGGTTCGTCCAGCACAAGAACATTGGCAGGATTTGCAAAAAGTTTTGCCAGCATCAGCCGGTTTTTTTCTCCACCGGAAAGAACATGGATAGGTGTGCGGCACCGCTCCGGAGAGAAAAGAAAATCCTGAAGATAGCTGATCACATGGCGCTTTTTCCCGTTAAAAACGATAAAGTCGTTTCCCTCTCCGATATTTTCCCGAACGGTTTTTCGGGTATCGAGCTGGTGCCTGAGCTGGTCGAAATAGGCGATCTCAAGATGGGTGCCATGGCGGATCCGCCCTGTGTCAGGGGTGATTTCTTTTAAAAGTATCCTCAGCAACGTTGTTTTTCCCACGCCGATTGGACCGATGATTCCCACCTTGTCTCCCCGCATGATGACCGTGGAAAAATTCCGGACGATAATTTTTTCTCCAAGAGAAAAGCTTACATCCTTTGCTTCGATGACAAGTTTTCCGGTCCGGTCCCCCTCCTGTACCTGTAACCGGACACTTCCGATTTTAGATCGGCGGGATCGCCGTGCTTCTCGCATGGCTTTCAGAGCCCTGACCCGACCCTCGTTTCTGGTTCTGCGCGCCTTTACCCCCTGTCTGATCCAGATCTCCTCTTGGGCCAGTTTTTTGTCGAACACCCCGTTTTGTCTTTCTTCAGCATCAACAGCTGCCTGTCTCCGCTTTAAATAAGTTTCATAATCGCCGTCGTAGGAAACAAGGCGGCCCCGATCCAATTCAATGATCCGGGTGGCGATCTTTTTTAAAAAGACACGATCGTGGCTGATAAAAAGCAGGGTCGTTACATTTCGTAGAATATACTCCTCCATCCAAATGATGGAATTGATGTCAAAATGGTTGGTGGGTTCGTCCAGCAGAAGAAGATCCGGTTCCTGGGCAAGGGCCCGGGCAAAGAGTGCGCGTCGTTTCAGACCCGCCGAAAGATCGGCGAATTTTTTTTCAGGATCGAGCCCGGTCCTGGACAGAATACTTTCAACTCGCCTTAAAAGTTCCCACCCATTTCCGGCGTCCAGCTGATGTCGCAACGCATCCTGAATTTTCGTAAGTTTCGAAAAACCCCCATCGCCGGCAGTTTCGAGCTTTCTGCATATTCTGTGGTATTCCCCAAGGGTTCTTCCTTTTTCACCGAAACCTCCGGCAACCACATCGAAAATCGTTTTGTCGAATCCAGAGGGCACATCCTGCTCCAGCACAGAAACAGTTATCCCCTGCTGCTTCCAGATATCTCCGCTGTCAGGAAGAATTTCACCGTTCAACAGCTTCAGCAGACTGGTCTTGCCGACGCCGTTTCGTCCCACCAGGCATACACGCTCTCCTTTTTCGATCTGAAGGGTTATGTTTTCGAGCAGTGGGGGATCACCGAATCCCCAGCACAGATCCCGAATTCCGATCAGCGCCATAATTTGATCCTCTTTACGATCTATTTGGAATGTTTTCGTAACCGTTCAGTATTTTTCAAATATGGTCGCATCTGTAAAGGAATTTCTGCACGAATGTTCCCAGGAAGCCACTTCAAAATCTTTGGATGAGTGTTTTTTTGAGTCTTTTGTCGAAAATTTGTAGTTGTTTGAGGGTAATAGCCCGAATTCTACATCTTTTTCCAGAAGGCACAACCGGATGAAATGCCATGTCCCTGCCCCCCAATCGGTTAAAAATCAGGACTGATCCACATTTTTTTCACGATCGGAATCTTTATATCCTCCGACCTAAACTTGATTTGACAGAATCGAATGGCGGGTTAATGCATCACTTGACAGTTCAACTTTAAGAATTTGATGTCACAACCAATTGAACCGTGGTCAAAGCGGAAGATAATAGCAGATATACAAAGTGTCAGATTGAAGATTTCAAAGCAAATTGTAAAAATTTTACAACTATAATTTTTTCAGAATTATCCTGCCTCAAACCAGTCCTTCTTGCATAAACTGCTTCTAATTAAATCTGGGAACTGGCAACTATTTTTTCTTCATCTGTTTAATAAGATCAGGAAGTTGTCTTTGTGCCGCCCATAGCCGTAACGTCTGCCGATAGTCGTCCGCAGGAAGCCCGAGAAGCGTTTTTCCTGGCGCCACATCGCTTATGACACCGGCGTTCCCGCCCAGTTTCACCCCGTCGCCAATCGTTACATGCTCATTAATTCTCGCACCCCCTCCCATCATGACGCCATCACCTAATGTTACGGATCCGGCAAGTCCGGACTGGCCGGCCATCAAACAGAATCGGCCAAGTTTGCAATTATGGAATGGGGTCACCCATTCACGCAAGAAGGGCCTGCACCTGTCTTCTGGATAAGGCCGGTAAAACCTGCCTTAGATCATTCAACCGGCTGTGAGCATCTCCGTGAAACGTGGTGAGAAACTGGTAGAAGAGAACGCGTATCGACTGCTAAATAAGTAGAAACTTATAATTTTATGTACGTCCCGCAAGCATTTTGTGTTCCTCCTTGTTTGCGGGTCTACTCGCTCCAGGTAAAATACCCGGAGCGAGTAGGTATATTACACCTGCACCACTTACAAACTACAGGTGGGGGTGATAGTTGGATCATCGCAAGTCGGCGGCCTCGGCACGGTGGTGTCGAGCCAGTCTGTGAAATCGTCGCCGCACATGCTCCGGACCCCGCCGGCGTGCGAGCTGTTACCGAATCTGCGAGACGCTTGATCAGTGAAGTATCAATTTCCGGATCCCTTGATTGCGATGCGACTTGCATATCCAATTATCCCACACATCGATCGCTATCGGGTTATTGCTCCCGTCGTCGACCACCAGACGCGTCTCTAACATGGTTTCTGCAGGCCTTCCCTCGCACAGATCCGGTTGCTCGATGTCCGCTCTTTTCACATGAAGTTCCGCGAACAAACGCCCGTCCCGGAACTGCTTCAGCTCCAATTTGACTTCGGGCTCGTGCCCTTTGCTGACGTACACCATGTGATTCGGATGGTGTTCTTTTTTATGCCATTTCCACCACTTGCCCCGGTGGAATTTCGGCTTCAACACCATCGACTCGACCCCATTCACAAGCTCTCCTCGCCCGAATATCTCATTCAGCAGGCTCTCTATGGTGACCTTCGCATGACGCAGGTTGATGGGCTGATTCGAAAAAAAGCGCCCTGTTAGCTCCATTTGGTCGCCTGCGCGGTCCTTTCCGTGCCTGTTGCGTTTGTTGCGTTTGGGCTTGAGCGTTGCGACGCCCTTCACCAGATCACAGGGTACCTCCAGCGTCGTAACGGCCTGCGCACCGATCGCGTTTGCGGCCATTGCTTTGACTACGATTTCGTGCAACCCGCAGGTTTCGGGCCGAAAAGGTACGTGGATGAAATGGGCGTCATCGGCGCCAATATATGGCAACATTTCCATATCGAACATTCGGTCGCCATCGTGCAGGGTCACCGTTACCCCTTCGTCGGCGGGCGCCCCCAACGACAAGATCCGGGCCGACACCTCCACTTCCTCGTTCACCGCCGCCCAGGAGGGCTCCACGATGAGATTCTCGATGTCCAGCCGGACCGGTCCTGCCGGCGCCGGGGCCGCCGTATACGAGCTGACTGCCAGGGCCGAATTCGAGCTGTCTGCTATGTAAAATAGGTGCTTAAAAAGCCCCACGTTGTTGCTGAACGTTGTCGTCGAACTGTTCGACAGCGTGACCTGCTCCAACGGGACGTCGGTAATCGAAGTAAAACACGTCGTCGCAGGAGGCACGGGCGTGCAGCTCAGCGGCTGGCTCGGATCAAAGGTCGCGGCCAATCCGTACCCGGGAAGCTCGCACGTTTCCGTTTCTTCCTCGCAGGCCGGCAATGCGCCTGACAACACGTTGCCGTTGGCATCCTCGGCCCACACCACTACCCAGAACATCCAATAGCTGTCCGGAACATCCGCAACAAACGAGGTCGTGGCCAGCCTGATGTTTTCGGCGTCGAGACCGAACCTCGGAATGGTTGCCGACCCGTCAAGCGGGCTCTGCACCGTTACTGTGTCGATCTCCTCCGCGTCCGCCAGGTAAACCGCGGCAGCATCCTGAGAGTTGACCGAGATCTGCTGGCGATAGAAGCGCGCGAACACAGTAGTTTCGGGATCCATATCCGTGAGACTAAAATTATAGACCCGGGCTTGCAAGTACACCGATTCTCCCATATTCGCATTGGAACGCTGCGGTCCTGCCGTGCCGCCAAGAGTCACGAAGAAGCCCCGCATAAAATAGAAGTTATTGATCCAAACCTCCGAAGCCTTGGCCCCCGAAGGTGATGTGTTTCGAATCGTGTAGCACTGAAGATCGATGTCTTTTCCTCGACACTGCAGCGCCTCATCCAGAGTCGCCGCCGGGTCGACCCTCTTCCAGCGCGATGGATGATTGAGTGCCACGTCGAAATATTTCGTATAGTCGCTATCCTGCCACCAGTTGTTCTGGTCGGGGAGGGCCGCATACGCCGCGGTAAGACCGTTCGTGGTCATGATGTCCGCGGCCTCGGTAAACTCCGAGCAGTCGGGCTCGGCCTCCGGGCACGTTTCCGCGGGCGGGTCGTCGAGGACGTAGGCCGATTTGGAAGTGCCGAAGATGAACGGCTGCACGCTGTATTTGTAGACGGGCGGATCAAGAAATTCGGCGTCTTCTATCGCTACAGTGATTCCGCTCGATGTCGTTTGTGATATGGAATAGGTATTGTGCGTACTGCTGGAGTCGCTGTGGTTGTAATCGAAGCTCCCCGTGCCGGTGACGCCCCCTATAGCCCCAAAGAGCTTCGGCGACCCCATGCTGATCGAGGTGTCGCTGTCAAAGGAGTGCGTGCTGGTAGACCCGACGCTCGACTTCGAATCCGCGCCCTCGCCCCAGGTGGTGCTGGTGTCCGCCAGACCGTTCTCGGTCGTGAAATAACCCGCGTTGCTATCGGTCAGATTCTGCAGGCCCGGCATTCGCGCCTTGGCATGAGCGAGGCTCGGTGGGTAGGACAACACCTGCCCCGGCTGGTGCTTGGGCTGGTACCATTCGAGCGTCGAGCCGTCCGTATGTTGTCGCACAACCTCCTGCGGCCCCGACAGCGTCATGTTGAGCTGCTGCTGTTGCAGCGTACAACACAGATTCTCCGCACCGCTGTCACTGCTGCACGCGAAGGTATCCGGGGCCGAGGGAACGCTGACGGCGGCTCCGGTGCAGCTCGCCGTCGCCGCACTCGCGCTCAGACACCGGCAGCCTGTGGTCTCTGAGAAGTCGGTGAAATTCTCGCAGGCTAACTCCACCTCGGCCTGCGGGTCGGCCGTGCCGCACGTGATGTTGTCCGGGTCCGAGTCGTCACAGGTAATGCTCGCCGGGCAGACCGTCTGCCCGAGCACCGGATAGTGATAGACATTGAACGAGGTCTGGGTGAACCAGACCTCGTCGTTGAAAAACGTTTGCTTGGTGGAGTCGAAGTTACTCACCGAGTAATTGCCGAGCTCGTTTTCCACTGTGCCTTTATGCATTTGGCTCCAGGTTTGCTTGTTCTTCACATCAACTTCACTGACGATGGGTATTTTGAACTTGATCTTCTCTTCAGCAGACTCTTTCGTACTTGTCGACCAGCTCGTGATTTGCTGGACGCCCGCCTGCTGTTTCGCCTCCGTCTCGAAGCTGTACTTCGTAAAGTAGAATTCCGGGGCGGCGCTCATGTTGACGATCGCGGGTTCGCTCTCGTCCTGGGGCGTCACATAGCCGATATGCATGGGCGGCGCCTGGGCGATGATCTGGGGCTGGGTATGGCTGGTCACCCGCATCACGGTCGGCGGACCGATGCGCACCGAGCGGCCGGCGACGTCCCCCGCCCGCAGCAGGCTGCCGGCCCGGTCCTGGTGGCCTGGCATGTTGATGAAACCACCCAGTTTGATGCTCTGAGTATAGACGGGACAGAGGTTTGACGGCTCGACGGTCCAGAGCCCGATGTGGGGAGTAGTAGCCTGATTATCTACTGGATTCCTATCGCCGTTCGCCACCAGCACGGCGATCTGGGGGTTGAAGGGGCATTCGCCCGGAGACGAGTTCGCATAGTCCAGACAAGCGTCGACCGGGTCGACGGTCGTCGAGTCCGTAAACACGCCAACCGCGCTTCCCCATATCAGGGCAGGCGCAAAATTCACAGTCCCGGAATCATCCCCCGCGCACTCATTTATCTCGGGATCGCCGTTTGCGTCGAGACCAATCTCGACGACGATGGGAAAGCTGTAGCTGTCGTAGACCGGGCATGTGTAGTGTCCGCCAACCACCTGTCGGAAGGTGTTGAATCCGCCAACGGTGACCACTGCCTGTTCGGTCTTACCGTACCAATCCAGCCTGGCGGCCTCTGCGTAGAGGGTGATGACCGGAGGGCACGTAACATCGGGGTGTTTGCTGGCCAGGGAGACCTCGGGAACCAGGTTGGTTTTTTTAGTGCGAAATTGTGCCCACGAGTTCTGGAAGGCGGGGGGGGGAGCGTATTCCCAGTACTCGATGTCGGTCGAGCAGGGATCGGAGGCGGTGCCGTCATTGCCGGTGACGTAGGCGAGGACCAGCTCATCGATGGGCGCTCCCCGGGGATTCACGCCATTGTCGAAGAAGTTGCCCAGCACCACCACGGCGGCACGGGTAGTACCATACCCATTAAAATCCGTAGTTATAACATCATTATCATTGGGGCCCCCATCTCCGTCCTTAAAGCTCACACTACAACGGTTATAATTAAAAACCTGAGGGACAGGACCAGGTTCGAAGTTGGAGGTGGCGCCGGAGCCTGGAAAGATCACGGCTGCGGGATTATCGATGATCTCGAATCTCGCCGCGCCGTCGCACACTGTATTCGGGACGTCGCCCGGGCACACCGAGACGAAGAAGACCGTCAGGTTTCCATTGCGATGTGGGAAATCACCGCCGACCCAGGCGACTTCGAGAATCCCGTCGCCATTGAAGTCGCCCGTGGTGGGCTCGTTGAGCGGCGCCCGATGATCAGGAAAGCTGAGCTCCGGAAAATGCGTGACCGCCTGGGTCGGATCCGACGTATCCACGGCGCTGTAAATCTGCGCAGCTTCCGGTATAAGGTAAAACAGATCGTCGAAGCCGTCATAATCGAAGTCGGCGACTGCCACCTGGTTCCATTTGGGGTTCTTCTCATTGTCCATCGAGGTGACCGTTTCATTGGATGGGGTGACCTCGTCTTGGACGACAACCAACATGTTGGGTTGCCCCGCTTCGGTTGACTGGCAGTTGCTTTTCACGGCTGATCCATCCGGCCTGATGGTCACCATCATGGCGTTCGGCGTATCGAACAGATGTGCCATGCGCGTATATTGGGGGAATGTGCTGCCCTGGGACGGCGAGCAAGGCACATTGCTTTGATAGGTGCTCTTGGGATTGCCGAAGAGCTCGATGGTGGTATTGCTCGAACCTTCCTTGGTGCTGTAGACCTTACGATTTTCCTCGAATCCGCCGCTGATCGTGGACGGATTGTCGACCACCAGCCAATCGCCGCGCGCGATCACCCGGCGGCCTTGCAGCATGTCGGAACAGCTGTTCGGCGAGGGGACGACCGCGCCTGATGAAGCGTTCAGGCAGGCAGGAAACGTCGAATCCGCCGTGCAGGTACAAGTGCAGGTGGAAATGCTCGGGTCGTTCTGGACGTCCGTACAATCCGGCGGCGGCGCGGCCGGAGCGGGAAGCGCACCGAAGAGGCCTCCAAGCAACACCGTTACAATAAAAAACAGATATATTTTCTTCATTGTGTGCCTCCTTAAACTTCGTTTAAAAAAGTCTCTCATCAAAACATACTTTTGGAATACATTTACCCTGGGTTGCACTTCTGAAGCTTAGCCCAATGGCATTAATTTTGCGACCGAGGAGTCTAAGCGCAGATGCCGCTTCGTGTTGCGCGCCATACGCCTGACGCCTCTCTCGGACCAGGGCGACCACGAGGAAACCCTCGTCTCACATGGGTTTGAATGGACCTACTCCTATTATGTTCTGGTGGAGCATCGGACTCTCCGCGCCTACACGATGCGAAGAACGCTCCAGGCCTCCGCCGAACATGCCGACAGGTCCGTGGCGAGGAAAAAGCCGCTTCGTCCGAAGAAACGAAGAATTCGGCCCTCTTTCCTGTACCGCTCGTTTTTTAATCCTGGTTGCTCTTCTCGAAGGATGCCCGCAGTCGATGCGGGCGCCTCCTCGCCGGAAGGGCATTGGTAAATGAAGGTGTTACGTTTGCTGCAAGCCCGAAGGAAAAAATCGCGATGGCATTGACCTCCCTTCTTAAGGTTCGTCATATCCAAACAAAGAACCTCTATTCAGGTTCTTGCTTTGTTAAGCTTTTGACAATTCGGCAAAGTTCTTAATACAAACGAACTCAATTTTTCCCTGTCCACCTTACCCAACATTCTTCCTTTTTCCCTGCCCTCATAAAAAATATTAAAAGTGGGAGTGCCTACAATTCCAAGCTTTCTGTATACTTCAATAAAATCTTCATTCAGAAGGCAGATCTTCAGCTCATCTCCATACCTCCTTGATATACTTTCAAGGACCTCTATCAGCTCCCTGTATTCATCGTCCCGACGAATACAGGCCAACAGAACCGGCCTCTTTTCCGCCGTAATCTCGAAATCGAAATTATCCATTCCAATAGGTATGAACATTTCTCTCATTTTTTCTCTCATTTTTTTTTCTGTGTTATCCAATAATCATTCACCAGTCCGTGATTCCAAACATATCCTTATCCAAAAGCCGTGCCAAAAAGTAGGAAGACCGGAATAAATTTATCTTTATTTGTATTCTTAAATAGTTACGCAAGATGTGAAGGAACGGAGGCTGTTCCGCAAGGCGAGAAAAAGCGTAAAATTTACAGGAGTGTAAAATTACATATGTGTAAAATTTACAGTTTTTCGGTACTTTTTCAGGTATATGGTCGGAGAGCCTGAAGCCTTGCGCCCTCTCGGAAATATGCAGAGATGCAAAGGCCATAAGTTGTCTTTAAACCTGGCATTTTTCTTTGCGCCTTTGCGAGAGGCCTTATTGGGTGGGGTTGATGAGTTTGAATTCTTCGATTTTTTGATAAAGTGTGGGGCGGCTTATCCCCAGCAGGCGGGCAGCTTTCGCTTTGTTCCAATCGGTCTTGTTTAAGGCCTCAATGATTATCTTCGGTTCATCAACAGACCCCTTTTTTGTAACTTCATGGCTGATCCCAGCGTATTGTTTGATTTCGGGGGGCAGATGGTCCACCGTAATGGTCCGATCCTGGCATAGGACAAACGCATGCTCGATGGCGTGTTCCAGTTCCCTTACGTTGCCGGGGAAGGGATAGTGCATGAATGTGGTTATAACTTCATTTGATATTCCATCGATATTTTTTTGCATCCTTTCGGTATGCAGGCTGTAAAAGTGGTCAATTAAAAGAGGGATATCTTCACGCCTTTCCCGAAGGGCCGGCAGTGGGATTTCCACAACTTTGAGCCGGTAATAGAGGTCCTCCCGAAATTCCCCTAATCTTACCTTCTCTCTTAAGTCGTGGCTGGTTGTGGCAATTACCCGCACATCCACTTTTAAGGGCTTGGAATCTCCCACCCGTTCAAACTCTCTTTCCTGCAGGACTCTCAGAAGTTTCAATTGTATCATCGGTGAAATATCACCTATTTAATCCAAAAAAATGGTGCCGCTATCGGCCATTTGGAACCGGCCCATCTTGTCTTTCACTGCACCTGTAAAGGCTCCTTTGACATGTCCGAACATTTCACTTTCAAGTAGGTTTTGAGCCAGGGCGGAACAGTTGACACTCACCAATGGTTTGGCAGCACGGATGCCTCCATAATGAAGCGCTCTGGCCACCAATTCCTTGCCGGTCCCGCTTTCACCGGTGATCAATACAGTGGTCTCTGTATCCGCTAAATTTTCCACAAGTGTATAGACATCCTGCATCTTTCTGCTTTTACCAATAATGTTGTAAAACTGGTGCCGTTCTTTTAATTCGCGCTCAAGGGCCGTCAGCTTTGTTATGTCTCTGATCACAAAGACCACCCCCATGGCCTGGGCGTCACGATACTTAAGGGGGGAACTGGTTAACAACACAACCTGATGAGGTCGGTCCCGGCGCCTGCATTCAACACGATACTCTTTAATGGTATCTTTCGTTTTCAGAGTCTCTGTTAACACATTAAGGCACGGTTTATGGCATGGGGTTTGAACTTCACCGAATCCTTTCCCGATAATTTCCCGGGCAGAAAAACCACAGATGTTCTTTACCGCATCGTTGGCCTCTATTACGTGCATCTTGTGATCTACTGTTATAACGGCATCTTTCAAACTGTCGAATATGGCCTCCAGGTTGCGGCGGTATCTCTCCTTTTCATCCACAAGAGCTTTTTGGTGAAGCGCATGACGGGTTATGCGTAATAAGGTTTCTTTTATTACAGGTTTGGGCAGGTAATCGAAGGCACCCAGACGGACCGCATCCGCCGCAGTCTCAATATTCGGCTCACCCGTTATCATGATAACAGGACAATGCATCCCCCGGTTTTTGACTTCCTGAAGGATATCAATACCTGTGTGTCCTCCAAGGATGATGTCGGCAATTATCACATCAAGATCGGTCTTGGATATAACCTCAAGGGCTGAAGCATAATCTTCTGCAGTCCGAACATCATGCCCTTCACTTGAAAGATGTCTTTTGAAGGCAAATCGGATGGTTTCCTCATCATCTACGATTAAAATCTTTGATTTCATTTATTATACCCTCTCGCAAAGGCGCAAAGAAGAATTGAAGACGCATTTTGGCTTTGGAGTACTGGAGTACTGGAGTATTGGGTTATTCGTTGCCGTATTCTTCGTTGCTTTCTTTTACTACTAGGTGATCAATCCATTCTCCTTTATATCTCTTCCTTTCCAGGCTTTCAACCAGTTTTAACAATCCGTTTTCCAACTTGAATGCCAATTTGTCTAATCTTTCAAAATTCTCTTCTGATATCTGCTTCGATTTCCAACAGGCATGCAGTCCTGAAACAGACTCACCAAGAGAGCCAAGTGCATAATTGAGAAAGTTCAGATATTCTTTGATTGACCGTCTGCAATACCCTTCAGAAATATTCCGATGCACAGAATCGCTTGAAGCTATTGCCTGAGAAGCGACCCGTTTTAATTCATATGGAAATTTTCGAAAAACTTCACTTGTTTCTGTGTAATATTTGATCGCATCATTCCAAACTCTTAGCTTTTGATAACCTCGGTTTTTATTCTTTCTCATTTTTTATTTTTTCCATTACTCCAACACTCCAGTACTCCATTACCACATAACGACACTTGCACAAGATCGGAAGAGCGTCGTTATGTGGT